>Ga0070681_10000095_pt1 | contig 65410 bp, 57 predicted proteins | sample KBSC83BmetaG_FD_65650 | JGI IMG/M metagenome (GOLD analysis project Ga0070681, IMG submission 65650) | Corn rhizosphere microbial communities from Kellogg Biological Station, Michigan, USA - KBS C8-3B metaG | ecosystem: Host-associated > Plants > Roots > Rhizosphere | place: USA: Michigan...
GGAGATCGAATTGATCGCACCGATTGCGATGGAGAAGGGACTGCGGTTCGCGATCCGTGAAGGTGGACGCACGGTGGGTGCGGGCACGGTGTCGGAAGTTTTGGAATAGGACCCATAGGATTTATTGGACCTATGTGACCTAAGCATTTGATGAGCAGGGTTTGAATTATGCCGCGAGATAACATAGTTCTTCAGTGTAGCGTTTGTAAGAACCGCAATTACGTCACGACTAAGAATAAAAAGACCACGCCGGACCGGCTGGAGTTTAGTAAGTTCTGTCGCCGTTGTCGCAAGCACACTGATCATAAGGAAACCAAATAAATTTCAGATTGAAGATTGCAGATTTCAAATTTGAGGAGACCGAAATCTGAAATCTGAAATCAACAATCTGAAATCGCTGGAGGGGTATAGTGTCAACGGTTAGCACGTCGGTCTCCAAAACCGAAAGTCCGGGTTCGAATCCTGGTACCCCTGCCAAACGGAACTAAGGACGCGGCTAAAAAGAAGTCGAATATGGCTGAAACAGACAATCCAGACGCGCCAATTGGCACACCCCGCAGTGCTCGCTTCAGCGAAAGCCCTGAAAAGGTCGCGCGTCGCGAACGCCCTGGCCAATCGGGACCTGCTCGAATCGCGCAATTCCTTCGCGATGTTAGGGCCGAGATGAAGCGTGTTTCGTGGCCTGGTCTAACGGAAGTAAAGAACACGACAATCATAACTCTGGTGGCAGTCATCTTCTTTGCAGTTTATTTGTTTGCTATCGATCAAGGGTTGTCGCGATTGATTCTGGGCCTTGATTGGCTTCTTGAAAAGATCGCCAGGTTTTTGGGACTTGGCTGAGGAAGATTTAGATGCAGCAGTGGTTCATACTTCATACGTACTCGGGGCACGAGAAAAAAGTGCGCGACAGTCTAAAAGCGCGCATTCGCGATACAGATCTGCAGAGTGAAATCACCGAAGTCCTGGTACCAACCGAGACGGTCGTTGAAATGCGTGGAAATAAACGGATCGAGTCGTCGCGTATGTTTTATCCCGGGTATGTGCTCGTGCAAATCGAGTGTGACGAACGCGGTCATATTCCGGATAACGTGTTCCATCTGATCAAATCTACACCGAAGGTGACGGGCTTCGTAGGCGGGCACAATCCGACTCCGTTAACCCCACAAGAAGTCGATCAGATTGTTCACAACGTTACTGAGGCGGCTGAAAAACCAAAGCCGAAGTTCTCTTACGCTGCGGGAGAAACTGTTCGAATCAAGTCGGGTCCGTTCCAGAGCTTTACCGGTAAGGTCGAGGAAGTTAACGACGACAAGGCTACGCTGAAGGTTACGGTGACTATCTTTGGTCGCTCGACACCAGTTGAGCTTAACTTTCTTGATGTTGAGAAGGTGACATTCGCGGAAGAAGAGTGAGAATAGTGCCGATTGCCATTGGCGTATTGATGGTAATCGAGCTTAGAGGTTTTCAAATTGGCAATCGGCAATTGTTAATTGGAAGTGAATTATGGCGAAGAAGATTACAGGTTACATAAAGTTGCAGGTGCCTGCTGGTAAGGCCAACCCCGCCCCACCAATTGGACCAGCTTTGGGACAACACGGCGTGAATATTATGGAGTTCTGCAAGGCTTTCAATGCGAAGACCGCGCAGATGGATCCCGATCTGAAGATTCCGGTTGTGATCACGGTTTATGCCGACCGCTCCTTTACTTTTGAGACAAAGACCCCGCCCGCGGCTGACTTGCTGAAGAAGGCTGCTGGAATCCCTAAGGGATCCGGCAAGCCCAATCGCGAGAAAGTGGGCACGATTTCGCGCGCCAAGGTAGAAGAAATTGCTAAAACAAAACTGCAAGATCTGAACACGACCAGCTTGGAATCTGCTATTCGCACGATTGAAGGAACGGCCCGGCAGATGGGGCTGACGGTGGAGTAATTTCCGATTGCCAATTGCCAATTTGTTGCAATGGCTAAGCGATCTTTGGAACTTGAGAGGGAGGAATTGAGCTTCGATTGAAAATTGCAAATCGGCAATTGGAAATCGGAAATCGGCAATTCCGCTCGCACCTCGGAGAAGAAGAATGAAGAAACAGGGTAAGAAGTATCGCGCCGCGTTGGAAAAGATCGATGCCAGTAAGAAGTACGATCTTGAAGGCGGTGTAGCGAAGGTTAAAGAGATTGCTTTCGCCAAGTTCGACGAGACTGTTGAGCTGACTGTTTGGTTGGGTGTTGATCCCCGCAAGGCAGATCAACTAGTACGTGGAACCATTGTGCTTCCCCACGGTTTAGGAAAATCGAAAACCGTTTTGGTTATTGCGCAGGGCGATAAGGTAAAAGAAGCTGAAGAGGCCGGCGCAGACATTGTCGGTGGTGAAGATGTGGTCACGCGGATCAAAGGTGGCTGGACTGACTTTGATGCGGTGATTGCAACACCCGACATGATGCGATTGGTCGGTGCTCTGGGTAAGATCCTCGGACCGCGTGGATTAATGCCAAATCCGAAGACTGGCACCGTTACGTTCGATGTCGCAAATGCGGTTAAAGAAACCAAGGCCGGTAAAGTCGAATACCGCGTCGATAAGACGGGCGTGATTCACGTGGGCGTTGGCAAAGTTTCTTTTGAAGCTGACAAGCTACGCGATAACGCAAAGGCATTGCTCGATGCGATCGTTAAAGCAAAACCAGCAACAGCCAAGGGCAAATACGTAAAGAAAGTTAACCTTGCTGCGACGATGAGCCCGGGTGTTTTGCTGGAAGAAGCAGCATTTGCCAAATAGGTGAGGAGCTAAGATGCGATGAAGACAAAGGCACAAAAACAAAAAGACCTCGAGGCTCTCACCGAACAGTTCCAGAATGCCAAAGCAGCGATGCTTGTTGGTTTTCAGAAGATGACGGTAGCGAAGGATCAGGAACTGAGGAACCAGTTGCGTGAGGCTGGAGTCAGTTACGAAGTAGTTAAAAACACTCTGGCTCGCAGGGCTTCGCAGGGCACTGCCATTGAAGCGGCACAAGATCACTTCAAAGGCGTTACCGCAATTGCCCTGAGCACCGGTGATCCAGTTGGTCTTTCGAAAGCTATTTCAAAGTTCACGAAAGCGAATCCCGACATATTCACCTTTAAGGCGGGTGTGGTCGAAGGCAAAGTGGTAGCGTTAAAGGATGTCGAGGCGATTGCCAGTTTGCCGTCGCGGGAAGAGCTGATTTCCAAGGTGATGTTTTTAATCAACTGCCAGGCTCAACGGTTGGTTACGGTCCTTTCGGCCGTACCTCGTAATCTGGCTGTGGTCATCAAACAGATTGGTGATCAGAAGAGCGCGTAAGAAGATCCGGAATTCAATTTGAATTTCGGTTGATAGCACAGGGCCGGACGCGGACAACGAGCTTGGCGATAGTCAGGTCGTCAATTACGGCTCAGACGCTTTGTGAGATTGCGATGCAGCGATCCGGAAGGCGTCCCGTGGGTTCTCCTGCTGCGAACAACAACAAACAGCACATAAGAACCCTTTTAGGAGGATAGAAAGTAATCATGGCAGCAACACGCGAAGACGTAATTGAATTCTTGAAGAGCATGACTCTTCTTGAGGCTTCTCAACTGGTGAAGGACCTGGAAGAGATATTTGGAGTGTCGGCTGCGGCCGCAGCAGTCGCGGCTCCGGTCGCAGCAGCAGGCGGTGGCGAGGCAGCAGCTCCAGCCGAGGAGAAGACAGAGTTTGATGTCATTCTTCAGGCGGCTGGCGGAAATAAGATCAATGTGATCAAGGTTGTCCGCGAAGTTACCGCGCTGGGCTTGAAAGAAGCCAAAGACTTAGTTGAGGCAGCCCCCAAGGCCGTAAAAGAGGGTGTCTCTAAGGAAGAAGCTGAAACAATCAAACAAAAGCTGACTGACGCGGGCGCAACCGTAGAAGTCAAATAGCTGGTTTTGTGTCTGCGTCGGGCATCGGTTTTTCCGGTGCCTGACGTTTGATTCTTTTTTGAAATTCGGGTCGAACTTGACTCCTGAGAATTCAGCCGTTAAGTTAGGGGAGTATTGAGGGCGCTGGCGTTACTCCCGAAAAATTTGATTAATGATTTAGCCGCTTTCGCAAAAAAGCGGTCAGGGTATTTTACGCCCTGACCGCTCTTTGGCGTCCCCGGCATTATTTCGATTGCAGATTTAAGATTGAAGATTGATTTTAGACGCTCGATAGCAAAGCACAATCTGAAATCTTAAATCTGCAATCTGTAATTCAAAGAGGATCTCACAAATGTCTGCAAATCTGCTTCAAACGACAAATACCGGGTTGGGTAGGCGCACCAGTCAAGCGCCAGAGAGAGTTGATTTCTCGAAGATCGCGACCGCCGTTCGAATCCCAAATCTAATTGAGATTCAGCGCGAATCCTATAACCGTTTTCTGCAAATGGATCTGTTACCTGAGGAACGCGAGGCTACAGGACTGCAGGCGGTGTTTCAGTCGGTCTTTCCAATCTCCGACTTTCGAGGCACTGCCACTTTGGATTTTGTTGAGTACCAGATTGGCAACTGGCAATGCAAATGCGGTCGCCTCGAAGGCCTGAACTATCTGCGAGCGAATTGTAAGAACTGCGGTTCGACAATCAAGGTCAATCCATTGGCCGCCGGCGAAACGTTGTGTCACCGGTGCGGGACGTTCAACTTCGTTCGACCGACATTGTGCGAAAACTGCGGCGAGCCCGTAGGTCTCAAACACAAACACGATCAGCAGGAGTGTCAGGAACGCGGCATGAGTTACAGCGTTCCGTTAAAAGTCAAAATACGGTTGACTGTTTACGATAAGGATCCGGACACCGAAGTTCTTTCGATTCGTGACATCAAGGAAGAGGAAGTCTTCTTCGGCGAAATCCCACTCATGACCGACAACGGTACCTTTATCATCAACGGTACCGAACGCGTCATTGTGTCGCAATTGCACCGTTCACCGGGTGTCTTCTTTAAACGCGGCGCTCTTTACGTTGCCAAGATCATTCCGTATCGAGGCTCATGGGTTGAGTTCGAATACGACCAGAAGAACTTGCTTTATGTCAGAGTTGGCAAACGCAAGTTTCTCGCTTCAATTTTCCTGCGTGCGCTTGGTTTGTGGTTCAGCCCCAGAGTCGATCTGAAGTCGCTTCGTACTGACTCCCTGTTGGAAGACGCGGTGAAAAATGCGTCGTTTACCGACGAGGATATGCTGCGCGCGATCTACATTACGGATGAGATCCGCTTGGAAGAAGGACGTCTGATGATTCAGGTGCCTGAACAAGGTGCCACAAATCTGACCGGTATGAAGGTCGATTTTGATATCAAAGGCCGAGGACCGGATCCGATTGTCCGCAGTGGCAAGAAGGTGACGACCTCCGCCCTGGAAGCGATACGCAAAGCCAACATCGGTGAAGTTGAGATCGAATCTTCTCAGTTGGAAGGAGCCTTTGCCTTATCAGACATCGTTAATACAGACAGTGGTGAAGTTGTTATCGAGGCTAACAACGAAATCACACCGGCGAAACTTCAGGAAATCGTCGAGGCAGGTATCACGCGCTTCTCAGTGTTCTTCCCGGAGCGCGATGACGTCGGTCCAGTCTTGTCGTTGACTCTGAAGAAAGACGTCATTACGAAACCGGTCGATGCGCTGCTGGAGATTTATCGCAAGATGAGACCGGGCGATCCGCCAACCGTACAGACTGCTTATCGTCTGCTTGAGGCGATGTTCTTCGATCCGCGCAAGTTTGACTTCTCTCGTGTTGGTCGTTTGAAGTTCAACATCAAAATGGGTAAGCCCGAGCGTGAGCGAATCGACGATCCGCTTCTGTCCGCTAAGGATTTCTATGAAGTTGTTTCCTACGTTCTGAAGATGCGCAAGAACCCTTCGGAATACCAGGCTGACGATATCGACCATCTCGGCAATCGGCGTGTTCGTGCGGTTGGCGAACTATTGGAGAACCAGTTCCGGATAGGTCTTGAACGCATGGAACGTGCGATCAAGGAGAAGATGTCGATTCATCAGGAAATGCAGACCACGATGCCTCGTGATCTGATCAACGCCAAACCGGTAACGGCTGCGGTTCGCGAGTTCTTCGGATCAAGTCAGCTTTCCCAGTTCATGGATCAGACGAACCCGCTGTCTGAAATTACGCACAAACGCAGACTCTCAGCGCTCGGACCGGGAGGACTCTCCCGTGAACGCGCAGGGTTTGAAGTGCGCGACGTGCATCCAACGCACTACGGACGTATCTGTCCGATTGAGACGCCTGAAGGTCCGAACATCGGACTTATCTCCAGCCTCTCGTGCTTCGCTCGCATAAACGAGTTTGGATTTATCGAGGCGCCTTATCGAAAGGTAAGCGATGGGCGCGTTGTGGAGTACGTCCGCGTGATCAATGGTGGAGATACGAAATTAAGACCAGGCGACCACATCCCCGAAGAGGAAGTTGAAAAGGCTAATAAGAAGATCGGTAGTGATGGTCGCAGGGCCGAGTATGAACCATGGCCGTTCTATCTCACTGCGTGGGAGGAAGACAAGCACGTTGTTGGACAGGCAAATATTGGACTGGATGAAGCCGGCAACATCGTCAATGAGCGCAACGCAGCTCGGAAGGCCGGCGAATTCATTCTCGCCCTACGAAAGGACATCGAATACGTTGACGTTTCGCCCAAGCAGTTGGTTTCAGTCGCAGCTTCGTTGATTCCGTTTTTGGAGAACGACGATGCGAACCGAGCGTTGATGGGTTCGAACATGCAGCGCCAGTCAGTACCGCTGCTTCGCGCCGAAGCTCCGTACATCGGAACCGGAATGGAGAAGGTAACTGCGCGGGACTCCGGTGCCGTGGTTGTTGCCAAACGCGACGGTGTCGTTGACTACGTTGATTCTGAACGCATCATCGTCAAAGCCGACCACAACGTCGACGGAACGATATCGCGCGAGGTGACTGCCGACATTTACACGTTGATTAAGTTTAAGCGTTCAAACCAAAACACTTGTATCAATCAACGTCCAATCGTTCACGTTGGTGAACGAGTTACCAAGGGACAAGTAATCGCAGACGGTCCTTGCACCGATCGCGGTGAGCTGGCACTTGGTCGGAACGTGCTGGTCGCATTTATGCCATGGCGTGGTTACAACTTCGAAGACGCGATCCTGGTTTCGGAGCGACTGGTGAAAGAGGACTACTACACCTCGATTCACATCGAAGAGCTCGAGATTGAAGCGCGCGATACCAAGCTGGGTCCCGAGGAGATCACGCGTGACATTCCGAACGTCGGTGAGAACATGCTGCGCGATCTTGACGATAGCGGCATCATCCGAATCGGCGCGCAGGTCAAGCCGGGTTCGATTCTGGTTGGCAAAGTGACCCCGAAAGGTGAAACACAGCTGACCGCCGAAGAAAAATTATTACGCGCGATCTTCGGTGAGAAGGCAGGCGACGTAAAGGATGCTTCACTCGTTAGCCCTCCAGGTATCGATGGAACTGTCGTTGACGTGCAGGTCTTTACTCGCAAGGGTCAGGAAAAGGATTCACGCTCACTCGCGATCGAACAGGAAGAAGAAGATCGCCTGCGGCGAGACCTTGAAGACGAAATCCGAATTCTTCGTGAGCAGCGCGATGAACGTATCTATGAACTGCTCGAAGGCCGAAAACTGTCGGCGGATCTAACTTCCAACCGCGAAGTTTTGATTCCGAAGAACGAGCAGATCACGCGTGAAATGCTTAAGGCTGTCGAGCCAAAAGCCCTGCGTAAGGTTCAGCTCGCATCTTCGCGGTTGGATATCGGATCGGAGATCAAGGAGTACGAAGATCGGACTGAACGTCAGATAAAAATCCTGTCCGATATCTACGAGGAGAAGATTGCAAAACTCCGTCAGGGCGACGAGCTAAGTCCGGGGGTTATCAAGATGGTGAAGGTCTTCATCGCCATGAAGCGCAAGCTTTCGGTGGGCGACAAGATGGCCGGACGTCACGGTAACAAGGGTGTCATTGCGCGCATCCTCCCCGAAGAGGACATGCCTTATCTGCCCGATGGAACTCCTGTCGAGATCGTGCTGAATCCATTAGGCGTGCCATCGCGAATGAACGTTGGTCAGATTCTGGAGACGCACCTTGGTTGGGCTGCACGAGTACTTGGTTTGCATTTCGCAACGCCGGTATTCGACGGAGCGACGGAGAATGAGATCAAGAAGAAACTACAGGATTCTGGAAGTCGCGCTCGCGAACTTGGCTTACCCGAGATCGTAAACGAGTCCGGCAAAGCGGTGCTTTACGACGGATTGAGTGGCGACCCGTTCGAACAGAAAGTCACCGTGGGTTACATCTACATGCTCAAACTGTCGCACCTGGTTGATGACAAGATTCACGCTCGTTCAATCGGGCCATACAGCTTGATTACACAACAGCCGTTGGGTGGCAAAGCGCAGTTTGGTGGTCAACGGTTCGGTGAGATGGAAGTATGGGCGCTCGAAGCCTATGGCGCTGCTCATATTCTTCAGGAGTTATTAACTGCGAAGTCGGATGATGTGGCAGGCCGCTCGAAGATTTACGAAGCAATCGTTAAAGGCGAGGCGGACTTTGATCCAGGGTTACCGGAGTCGTTTAACGTTTTAGTGCGTGAACTTCAGTCGCTCTGTCTCGATGTGGAGTTGATTAATAAGAAGGCCCCGACCGATGGCATTGAAGAAGGTGCGGGCGAAGCCATCGTGACCAGCGCAGTTGAAGCGTAAGTCATTGCCGATCTCCATTGCCAATTGCCAATTGGTTCTCGGGATCGGCAGTGCTTGTCGGTGAGTTTCATATGAACTTTTATCGCTGATAACCAATTGGCAAATGGAAATCGGCAATCGGCAATGGAGAAAATCAGGTGTTTAGATTTCAACAAGAAAAGACGCAATTAGCTCCCGACTTTGAGGCTATCCGTATCTCACTTGCGTCACCGGAGAAAATCCGGCAATGGTCGCATGGTGAGGTGACCAAACCCGAGACAATCAACTATCGAACGTTCAAACCTGAACGCGACGGGCTTTTCTGCGCGCGAATCTTTGGACCAGTAGCTGACTGGGAATGTCTCTGCGGCAAGTACAAGCGGATGAAACACCGTGGCGTAATTTGCGACAAGTGCGGCGTCGAGGTTACGCAGGCCAAGGTGCGCCGAGAGCGTCTCGGTCATATCGATCTAGCCAGTCCGTGTTCGCACGTTTGGTTCTTCAAAGGCCTGCCGAGCCGCATTGGCCACCTGCTCGACATTCCTCTAAGAGAACTGGAAAAGGTTCTTTACTTCGAATCCTACATCGTCATCGATCCGGGTGACGTTTCAGGTTTGAAGGAGCGTGAGCTTCTCAGCGACGAGCGCTACCGCGAACTTGTCCGCGACTATCCAGCGCAGTTTGTTGCCAAGATGGGTGCGGAAGCGATCAAAGAACTTCTGGCGATGGTTGATGTCGAGGAGTTGGCTACCGACCTGCGCAAGCGCATGAAGGAAGAGACTTCGCAACAGAAGAAGCTCAAGTACTCGAAGCGTCTCAAGGTCGCGACAAGCTTCTTAAAGTCGGGCAATCGACCTGATTGGATGATTCTCGATGTGATTCCAGTGATTCCACCTGAGCTTCGTCCGCTGGTTCCACTCGATGGTGGTCGCTTCGCTACTTCGGACTTGAACGATCTCTATCGACGCGTTATCAACCGCAACAACCGTCTCAAAAAGTTGATGGAATTGCGTGCGCCTGAAGTCATTGTCCGCAACGAGAAGCGCATGCTTCAAGAGGCTGTGGACGCGTTGTTCGATAATGGACGTCGCGGTCGTGTGCTACGTGGCGTAAACAATCGCCCGCTGAAGTCTTTGAGTGGAACACTTAAGGGCAAACAGGGACGTTTCCGTCAGAATTTGCTCGGCAAGCGCGTTGATTACTCTGGACGTTCGGTGATCGTCGTTGGTCCTGAACTTAAACTGCATCAATGCGGTTTGCCCAAGAAGATGGCGCTCGAGTTGTTCAAGCCATTCATTTACAACCAACTCGAGAAGCAGGGCCATGCTGCAACCATCAAACAAGCACGAGAAATGGTTGAACGTCAGGAGCCTGTGGTTTGGGACATTCTCGAAGAAGTCATTCGCGAACATCCTGTTTTACTAAACCGTGCGCCGACGCTTCACCGTCTCGGCATCCAGGCATTCGAACCTGTGCTGGTTGAAGGTAAGGCGATCAAGATTCATCCGCTTGTTTGCACAGCATTCAATGCAGACTTCGACGGTGACCAAATGGCTGTGCACATTCCACTCAGCCCAGAAGCGCAGATTGAAGCGGCGGTGTTGATGCTCTCGAGCAACAACATTCTTTCACCGGCAAGCGGACAGCCGATTGCTGTTCCGTCGCAGGATATCGTGCTCGGTATTTACTACTTGACGCGTGACCGTCCAGGTGCGAAGGGTGAAGGACGCGTGTTTGCTTCACTCGAAGAAGTGCTGCTCGCACTCGACGCGAACGAAGTAACAACTCAGACACCGATTAAACTTCGCATTCAAGGTGATTTGATCGATCTCGTCCAGGAACACGATCCGCAGGACATTCTCCGCGCGGTTGTTCAGGACGATGTTCGTCGAGTTATTAACACCACGGTTGGTCGCGTGATCTTCAACGATTCGATTCCAGCAGGACTGCCATTCATCAACGGCACGTTGAAGAAAAAAGGCTTGCAGTCGCTCGTTAACTACTCGCACATCCGGCTTGGTCATGAGATGACCGTCAAGATGCTTGACGATCTCAAAACACTCGGGTTCCTGTATGCGACGAAAGCCGGAATCTCGATCGGTATCGACGACCTCGTAACTCCGAGTGCGAAGAAACCACTCGTCGACAAGGCTGACAAAGACGTAATCGCGGTCGAGCAGCAATACCTCGACGGTGTTATTACAAACGGTGAACGCTACAACAAGGTCATCGCAATCTGGTCCGAAGTTACTGACAAAGTGGCGAAGGAAATGTTCAAGGCAATGGACGATCGAGAGCGCTCCAGTGGCGAACTCAATCCCATCCTCGTCATGAGCGATTCGGGAGCTCGAGGTAGCGCCCAGCAGATTCGTCAGCTCGCCGGTATGCGAGGTCTGATGGCTCGACCGTCAGGCGAAATCATCGAGACACCGATTCAGGCCAACTTCCGAGAAGGCTTGAACGTGTTGCAGTACTTCATCTCAACACACGGCGCTCGTAAGGGTCTCGCTGATACCGCACTGAAGACCGCTGACTCGGGTTACCTGACTCGTCGACTCGTAGATGTTGCTCAGGATGTGATCATCAGCGAAGAAGACTGCGGAACGCTCCGTGGAATCTCAGCTAGTGCGATCGTTGAGGGCGGCGAGGAAATCGAGTCGCTGCGCGATCGTATTGTCGGCCGCACGGCACTCGAAGACGTCACTGACCCAATCGAAGGTTCCATCATCGTCGCCGCCAACCAGGAGATTGATGAAGACCTGGCAGCCGAGATTCAACGTTCCGGTGTCCAACGCGTTCGTATTCGTTCAGTGCTGACCTGCGAATCGCGGCGCGGTTGCTGCATCAAGTGTTACGGACGAAATCTGGCAACAGGTCGTCCAGTTGAAATCGGTGAGGCTGTCGGTGTCATTGCTGCACAGTCGATTGGTGAACCCGGCACGCAGTTAACGATGCGTACCTTCCACATCGGCGGTACCGCGCGTCTGGAAGAGTCTTCGAAACACGAAGCTCGTCAGGATGGCACGGTGAAATATCTCGACCTGCAAACGGTCAAGAGCCGCAAGGGTGAACGCATCGCCATGAACCGCAACGGTTCCGTAATCATCATCGACGATCGCGGTCGTGAAGCGGCGCGTTATCAGATCGTTTACGGCGCACACATTCTCGTCGAAGACGGCAGCCGCGTAACGCAGGATCAACTCCTGGCTACGTGGGACCCGTTCACCTTCGCAATCCTTACTGAAGTTGCTGGACACGTCAAGTTCCAGGATCTGAAGGAAGGCGTGACGTTTGATGAGGAAGTGGACGAAGTGACCGGTCAGTCGCGCATGGTCGTGAAAGACTCGCCGGACGAAAAGAAACAACCACGTCTGGAAATTCGCAGCGCCAGCAATAAGGTGTTGAAGACCTACCAGATGCCCGTCCGCGCAAACCTGATGGTGACTGACGGTGAAGAAGTTGAGCCGGGTGACATCATCGCGAAGATCCCGCGTGAAACTACTAAGACCAAAGACATCACCGGTGGTCTTCCACGTGTTGTCGAGCTCTTCGAAGCCAGGCGTCCTGCCGAAACGGCAGTCATGTCTGAAATCGACGGAACGGTAACGCTGGGCGCAATCTCCAAAGGTAAGCGCAAACTGATCATCACTGGTGACGACGGTGAAGAGCGCGAGTACGACATCCCCCGTGGTACGCACATTAACGTGCAGGATGGCGATCGCGTCCGAGCCGGCGAGGCCTTGATGGACGGACCTTTGAATCCACATGACATTCTTCGTGTACTCGGTATGAGCCGGTTGCAGGAGTATCTCGTCAACGAAATTCAGGAGGTCTATCGTCTGCAGGGTGTGAACATCAACGACAAGCACATCGAAGTGATCGTTCGGCAGATGTTGCGCTGGGTGAAGATCAAGGAAGTTGGTGACACCGAGTTCCTACTCGAGGAACAGGTCGATCGCTTCCGCTTCCAGGATGAGAACGAACGCGTGCGCCAGGAAGATGGCGAGGTTGCGCAAGCTGAACCGCTGTTACTTGGGATCACCAAGGCGTCGCTTTCGACAGACTCGTTCATCTCCGCAGCTTCGTTCCAGGAAACGACCCGCGTGCTGACTGAAGCGGCAATTTCAGGCCGCGTTGATTATCTGCGGGGACTGAAAGAGAACGTCATTATGGGTCGGCTGATTCCCGCCGGTACCGGAATGGAGTTCTATAGGAACGTCGAACTCGAGCGTGACGAGACAATCGATCAGGCTCGGGATCGAGATCTTGAGGAGTTCCCGGACATAGTCGGTGGACACGATATCCCGTTGCCAACACGGGAACCGCTGGTCGTGGCGGCTAGTGATGGGGATGGGGCTTCGCCACCTGAACCCGAAGAGTAAAGAACATTCGTCCAGGGGTTCCTGATGGGCTCACGGTCATTGATCGTGAGCCTTTTCATTTGATTTATGAAGATCAGGACCCTTGCTCCGACTCAACATTCTGCTGAATACGCTGACAGTGTTTGCAAATTGATCGCGGTGAAACGTCTGCCACGAGATGCAGCGCTTGCTGGGATTTGAGCCTGCTAATCTTCAATCCACATAGCGTCTCCATTTCCTTTCTCTCAACTAAATGGTAGACACTACTACTCGTGGTCGATGCGTATGCGAGTTCCATTTCTGTCCTCCAACCTGACGATTACTTCAGGGTGAAAGGAAAATCTCTTCGTCAGGCTGTGAATTCTTCCATTACACAACACTGCACATAAGAAGAACCTCGCAATGTCCATGCCGCCCGGTCCTTATGTTGAAACCGACTGACGGATGAGGGCGTAAAACAACAATTTCAGCTTCTGCTGTGAAAGGTCAGGATAATGATTCCATCAAAAGCCATTGCTTTGTGTCTGCTATTGCTACTGGGCATTCCGTACGAAGAATTGGCTACGGCTAAAGACTCCCGTTCGCAGCAATTGGGTGCTTCAGGTACCTGGGAGGGAACACTGGCGATTGGCCCACAGAAACTCCGCCTGGAACTGAAAGTTTCTGAGGAGTCAGACAAAAGCCTGAGCGCGGTGTTGAATAGTTTGGATCAACCCAACAGTAATAACTTACAAGTGGACTCGATAAGCATTAAGGAAGGTCAGCTGCACTTTGAAATGCGAAGTTTGCAGATTGTTTACGATGGCGTCTTTAACCGAGCAGGTTCGGAGATTGTGGGAACTTTCAGGCAGAGCGGAACAACCTTACCTCTAATTTTTCGAAAACAAGGTGCAGCGGTTGCTACGGGTGTGGTCCAACGCGGCCGGATTCAAATGAAGCCCTGTAACAATCCTTCATTCACCGGCGATTCCTTATGTGGCAAATATGAGGTTTTTGAAAACCGGTCCACGCAGACAGGCAGGCGGATTTCACTGAACATAGTCTTCCTTCCTGCAACGAGTTTAAAACCTGCGCCGGATCCTCTCTTCTATCTGGCAGGAGGCCCGGGCGGTGCGGCTACGGTCTATGCGTCCGAAACTTTCATGAACGGACTTCGCCGTAATCGTGATGTTGTACTTGTGGATCAAAGAGGCACCGGCGACTCAAATCCTCTGAATTGTCCGTCTGCAGGTGGTCGTGAAGACATGCGGGGTTACTTCGGCGAGCCTTTTGCAATCGAGCGAGTGCGCGCGTGTCGCGCTGAGCTCGAGAAGATGGCTGATCTTACTCAGTACACCACGTCGATTGCGATGGATGATCTCGACGAAGTGCGAAGCGCGCTTGGTTACGATCGCATAAACGTCTATGGCGGTTCATATGGATCGACGACATCTCTAGTTTATCTTCGGCAACACGGTAATCATGTCCGATCAGTTGCGATTTTTGGGGTCGCTCCTCCGGCAGCAAAGATTCCACTCTCGTTTGCCAGAGGAGTTCAGGAGTCGATGAACCGGTTATTTGCGGATTGCCAGGCGGATGCCAGTTGCAAGGCCGCTTATCCTGAGGTCTCTTCGGAGTTCCAGAAGATTTTGACGCAGTTTGATAACGGTCCGGTCGAGGTTACGGCTGTGAACGCCTTCACCGGCGCGCAGCAGAAGTTTACGGTCGTGCGCGATGCTTTTGTTGATGCAATCCGGCAGCTGCTTTACGTCCCGAATGCAGCGGCAGCGTTGCCGGCATTAATTCATCTTGCTGCCAATGGTAACCTGGGCCCGCTGGTTGGTACGGCATTTCAAGTGATCGCACAGATCGATTCACGCATTGCTCGCGGTATGCAGTTCTCGGTGATTTGTTCTGAAGACACTCCATTCATCACCGACGAAGAGATCAAATCGACTAGTGCGAACAGCTTTTACGGAGATGCACGCGTGCGACCGACAGTAAAGGCGTGCTCCGAATGGCCTCGAGCGAAAGTCGATGCGAGTTTTCTGGAACCGGTAAAGAGCGATGTGCCGGTGTTGTTGGTGTCGGGTGCTCTGGATCCCGTGACACCGCCGTGGCTGGCTGAAACGGTGGCGAAGACATTAAGCCACAGTCGGTTGGTTGTGATTCCGAACGCCACGCACAACAGTTATGAGTGCGTGGAGAATCTAATCGCGGATTTCATCGACAAAGGTAGCGCAGACGGGCTGGATGCCTCCTGTGTGGAGAAGATCCGGAGACCGCCGTTTACGATTCTCAAATGATCTCAGATCCTAGATCTCAGATCTCAGATTGAATCGCCACCCCTACTTGAGATCTGGGATCTGGGATTTGAGATCTGGGATTTGAGATCTGGGCTGCTAAACTGTTTCAGTGAATCAAAAACAACTTCAAAAAATCCCGGGCGCGCGCAAAGCTTCAATGCCCGAATTTATTTCCCCTCAACTTGCCACCCTCCAGGACAAACCGCCAGAAGGCGATGAATGGCTACATGAGCTGAAGTTTGACGGCTACAGAATGCTTTGTCATCTGAGTGGCGGAGGGGTCCGCTTCTGGAGTCGTAATAAGAAAGACTGGACTCACAAATTTCCACATCTGGGAAAATCAATTAAGGAGTTTCCAGCCAGTGCGGCAATCCTGGACGGGGAAGTCGTGGCAGTGGATTCCAAAGGTCGTGCCAGTTTTCAAAAACTGCAACAGGCAATGAAGACCGGAGACGCTGGTTTCATCTTTCATGTGTTTGATTTGGTCTACCTGGATGGTTTTAATCTCACACGCACGCCTCTACATTTGCGAAAAGGTGTTCTGGAGTCTCTCTTCGAGTCTGTTCCCGCCAAGAGTCCGTTACGTTATAGCGATCACGTCGCGGGCAATGGCGCGAAGTTTTTCAAACAGGCATGCAGTTACGGAATTGAGGGAATCGTGTCGAAGCTGGCGGATTCGGCATACGAATCGACACGCACTCGCACGTGGGTGAAAGTGAAATGCATTAAACGGCAGGAATTTGTTATTGCAGGGTTTACGCTGTCAGATAAGGACTTCCCCGGATTCGGTGCGTTGATACTCGGCGTTTACGATAAAGGTAAACTGGTTTATGCAGGTCGCGCCGGAACCGGGTTCACGATCAAACAACGTTTAGAATTACGTCACAAGCTCGATCAAATCGTGCGGCCAACATCGCCATTCGCTGAAAAGCCCAAAGACCCGAGATTAAAGCGCGCTGTATGGGTCACGCCAAAGTTGGTTGGCGAAGTCGCGTTCACCGAATGGACCGATGATGGATCGGTCAGACATCCATCGTTTCAGGGCTTGAGAGAAGATAAGAAGGCCCGGGATGTAGTTCGCGAAGAACCACTGTAACTTTCCGGGTCTCCTTATGGTCTCGTGGGACGCGCCGGCGCAGCAGCGGGAGCAGTTCCGGCTGGATGCGTCCGGTTGTAATCGTTGATGAAGTCTTTGGTGATGTCCAGGTTCGCCGCGGCATAAAGAATCGGGACGCGATTGGCATCGATGAGCAACGTGATGCCTCTCGATTGTGCGTATGCCGTCAATGCTGTACCGATATCTTTCTGCAGCGGATCCAGAATCGCAAGCGACTCTTTTTGATAACTGGTCTGTGCGTCCTCCGCCTTGCGTTTAATCTGCAACTCCAAACGATCTGCTTCGTCTGTTTGTTGCTGCGTCAAGTTGGCGTCTTGCACAAGGCGCTTGTTTTGAATGTCGGTTCTCATTGTGTTCAGCCGGTCGCGCATCCCACGGAGTTCAGTGCGCAGGGGTAGAAACCTGGCTTCGACCTGCTGCATCCCGGCCATTACGCGCGCGATGCCTGTTTTCACATCGCTGAATGCGGACGAGTCGATGATAGCGATGTTCGTTGGCGTGGGCGCTGGCCGTGTCTGCGTCTGCGCAAGTATCGTAAACGCTGCGAAGGCGGTTATGGCCACAATCATGAGAAATACTTTCATTGCGTTTGCTCCTTCAAGATTTTGTAACTGTGAAGATGAACCTTTTCTCCGAGAGGGGAATCAGGATTTCGCCGTATTGTACGCTCAGGGATTCAAGCCGTTTCTTTAGCGCTTCCCCACCAAAAAAGAGAAGAGTGCTTTTCAAAGGCGCCCAATCAATTAGCGTTGGGAGCTGGTTCATAAACTGATCCAATGCGCGGCAACTCACGAACGCAACTCCCGACAGTCTAGTGTCCTCAAACCTTTTTGCCATGATGGTTGCCCGGCTTATTATTCCAAGCTGATTTACTGCTTCCCGCAGAAAAACTGATTTCTTCTGTGACGACTCAATCATCGTTGCCGACAAATCGGGTCTTGCAATCAAGCAAGGAATGGCGGGCAGGCCTGCACCGGAGCCAACGTCCGCGAAAGTCGCGTTGGGAGGCAAGAACTTTAGCAGCAATAGAGATTCGAGAACATGACGCGTCGCGAGCTCTTCGGGTTCGCACGGAGCAACCAGATGTAGACGTTCATTCCAGTGCGACAGCAGATCGTAGTACTCACTCAGCGCTCTAACCGTTTCGGTGGACAATTCGATTCCGAAGTGTCCGGCACTCTCTCGTAGGGCGTTGTTGAATCTAATCTCGGCCACAGATGAACAAGGACAACGGAGGTCACAAAGTCATATCCACGATCTGCTAGAATTGCCAGCGTGAATCGTAAATCGTTATTCGTAAATCGTAAATCACCGGCGAACTCGGATCGCCGGAGCCCACGATTCACGATTCAGTTTATTCTCACACTGGTCGGTTTAGCAGCAATCGCGCAGGCCCAATCTGGTCCACGCTCATTACCCTCGATTACCTCTCAGGCGCAGTTCGACTCGATCTCCATTACCTACGATGCGAACACCCCATACGCCTTGCCGCACGTGCTCATCGTGATCGACCGCAAAAACCAGAACAAGATCTATTACGTGAACAAGAAGCGCTACAGCTTTCACAAGGATTTTGTTAACGGAACATATCTGTCACTTGAGAGCGGCAAAGAATTCTTCGATAACAATTATCTGAAACCCAACCGGCGTTTCATTCTTGGAACTGTTGCCTACCAAACTCCGATCAAGCGCTGGACATTCGAATTCTGGGAAGGAGACTTGATTCCGGCAGATCAAATCCAACTTGCCGGCGAGATCATAAACAAAACATTCTTCGCTCCGGTGGCGTTTAAGCCGAACTCCCTCAGGCAGGAGGAAGACTCACGCGGACTCGTTGGAGTTGAACGAGTGCTGCAAAGTGATATCTCGAAGGAACAAGAGTACCAGGCATTGAACCTGGCAAAGGGACTCGGTCGAATTCATATCATCAACAAGCTCGACGACCACGTAGAAATCGGCTTCAACGAGATTCTTGTTCTTGATGAAGTCCCGGTCCAATTACCGCCCGTTGCCGGTATTATCACATCGCGGCCTTCGACGCCGCTGTCGCACATAAATCTGCTCGCGAAGGGTTGGGGGATTCCGAATGCATACATCAAAAATGCAAAGGAGTTGTTGAAGCAGTATGACGGTTGGTGGGTCGACTTTCAAACTAATCGTGAGAACTACACCATCAAACGAGCCGACCTTAATCAGCTTCGTGAATACCAGCGGCGATTAAAAGAGCGTCTGGATGTCATTACACCGAAGTTTGATCTCTCCGAAACAAGGCTGCTGAGTCTATCGCAGCAGCGTAAGTCAGCAAGCATCGCGTTCGGTGGTAAATCCGCAAACCTCGGTGAAGTTATGCACGCAAAACTGCCCGGGATTATTGTTCCGAGTGGCTTTACTCTGCCTTTCTACTATTACGACGAGTTCATCAAGCGAAATAAGATTGACGACGAGATCTACACACTCCTGAACGACCAGAAGTTTGTGCATGATCCGGCCTACCGGCGCGAACAATTAACAGCGCTTCGAGACCGAATACAAAAAGCAGACTTTGATCCAGTGCTGCAAAGGGATGTTCTTGACCGCGTCAAGCGCGAGTATGAAGGGAAGGGACTGTTTGTACGCAGTTCATCCAACTCCGAGGATCTGCCAAAGTTCAGCGGCGCGGGTTTGTATACAACTGTTCCCAACGTTCGCGGCGAGAGGGAGATCATTGAGGCAATCAAAACGGTCTGGGCGTCTCTTTGGAACTTTGAGGCATACGAGTTTCGCGAACGTGCAAACGTCGATCATTCGAAGATCTTCATGGCGGTGTTGCTCCAGGAAGGCATTAACTCTGAGAGTTCCGGAGTAATGATTTCAACAGATCCTTTCGACAAAGAGAATTCAGGATCGATTTACATCAGTGCCAAACGAGGTCTCGGTATTAAGGTTGTCGAAGGCCAGCGAATTGCTGAGCAGATCATTTTCCGTCCGCGCACAAACGCGGTGCAGGTGTTGACCCGTTCAGCCGAAGATAGCCTGTTGACGTTTGATGAGAGCGGCGGTGTGAAAGAAGTACCGATCACCGGCGATCGCGTGGTGTTGACGGACGAGGTAATTCGGCGTCTGGTTCGCGCCGCGACCGAAATCAAACGTGTGTTCGATAGTCGTGATCAGGATATCGAGTGGGCATACATGAAAGGACAGCTCTATATCGTGCAATCGCGACCGTTTATTCGCGGTGGGTGAGAGCCATGACGAAATCGCGCCGCTCAGAAAGAATAGGCGTCATCGTTGCGTTCTTTGTGTTGTCGTCTTTGACTGCTTGTTCTGATTCAGCGTCCAAGGCCACAAGCAAACCAACGCCAACTGCGACGGAGCCTCAGAACTACTCAAGACACCACCCGGCTTTAGCCGGTGGTCCTTCAATTTTGCCGCTACGGGAAAAACTCAGAACCACTCAGGACACCACCAGGCTTTAGCCGGTGGTACTTCAATTTCACCACTGGGCCAAGCCGCTACCCTTCTTCGCTCTGCAGATAGAAGTTGAAGGACCACCGGCTAAAGCCCGGTGGTGTCGTGAGTCGGCGCTACCTTCTCGTAGTTGTAAAGTTGAAAGACCACCGGCTAAAGCCTGGTGGTGTCGTGAGTCGGCGCTGCCTTCTTGTAGTTGTAAAGTTGAAAGACCACCGGCTAAAGCCTGGTGGTGTCGTGAGTGGGAGTGAATTTGACAAGACCGGGCTTCCTCCGGTATAAGCGCTTCACAATGTTTCGGAACAACGTTCACAGCCACGCCGGATACTGGCATCACCACCACATCGGTGGCGGGCCGTTGAACCTGTTTCCTGCGCTGACAAGCTGAACGAACGCGAGCGCAAAACGATTTCGACAAACCCGCTTCCAGAAATGGGGCGGGTTTTTTATTGCCCAATGATTTCAGATTTAAGATTGCCGTCTTGCACAGACTAATAAAAACTCAGAAAGACAAAATCAAGAGCGAAGGGCCAATTTTGAAATCTGAAATTTGAAATCTTAAATACCTTTATGACCAGGCTTTCAAAACTCCCTCCCGGCATGCGCTACTACCTCGGTGCTGAAGCGCGTTTGCGTCGCTCAGTCGAGGACACGGCAATGTCTGTCTTTGAAGGCTGGAGTTATGAAGAGGTATTGACACCTTCGCTCGATTATTACGCTCTCTTCGAACATGGCATGGGCCAAACCGAAGCGCAAACTTCTTTTCGCTTCTCGGACAGTGACGGTCAAATGCTCAGCCTGCGTCCGGATATTACGTCGTCAGTTGCGCGTGTGGCCGCCACTTTGTTGGCTGAGCGCGAGCGGCCGCTTCGACTTTGTTATGCGGCGCCAGTGTTCCGCCGGCAACAACAGTCACATGCCGAATGGCGGCGTGAAAATACTCAACTTGGTTGTGAGTTGATCGGCGTTTCGGGTGCAGCGGCCGATTTGGAAGTATTACTCGTTGCCGCAGAGATTTTGAAAAGCATCGGTCTTGCGGATTCCTTTTGTATCACCATCAACGACGTTGGGATTTTCAACGGATTGCTAAAGCAGCTAAGTACACAGTCGCAGCCACACGAAATATTGAGACGACTCATCGACACCAGAGATCGCGGTGAGCTCAAAAGTTTCCTGGATCGGAATTGCGATAACGCGTCTATTCGTGAAGCCTTCTCCAAACTTATTGAGTTAACCGGTAAACAAGAGATTCTCGCTGACGCTCGACGCGTAATCACTAACCCCGACTCGGTTGCTGCGCTCGATCGACTCGGCAGGCTTTGGGAAGTTATCGAGTCGCTTGGCCTCGATAATTCGTTTGAAATCGATCTCGCGGACGTCTCAAGTCTCGATTATTACACCGGCATTAGTTTCAAGGTGTTCATTCAAGGTCTCGGGTATCGCGTAGGTCGCGGCGGACGTTACGACGGCTTAACCGCAAACTTCGGACGCAGCGAGCCGGCGGTCGGCTTTGTCTTGAGTCTCGATTCATTGGTGGAAGTTCTTGGAGAAAGTACATCGGTAAACGGTAAAGGCGATCCTGCGAAATCGATCCAAGCCGGCGAGTTGCGCGAGACGTTCTTGACTGCGGTAACTGAGCGTTCAAGAAAGCAGAGAATTCGGATTAGCACGAATTTATGATCACGATTGCCATATCAAAGGGCCGCATGCAGGACGACGCTCTTGCTTTGCTTTCGAAAGCAGGAGTGCGGCTTAGTCCGGCTTCGCTCGCATCAAGGAGATTATCATTACCCGATGAGACTGGAGAGTATCGATTCATCTTCGTGAAGCCTGCCGATGTGCCAGTCTACGTCGAACATGGAATCGCTGATTGCGGGATAGTCGGACGCGATGTTTTGCTTGAATCTGAAGCAGATGTTCTGTTGCCACTTGATCTCGGGATTGCACGCTGCCGGATCGTCGTAGCGGCTCTGGATCCAAAGGTAATCACTCGTTCGTTTGGAATGTTGCGCATTGCGACGAAATATGTGCGTATTGCCAGTGAACACTTCGGCGCACGTGGCATTCCTGTTGAAATCATTCCGCTGTCAGGTTCGGTGGAACTTGCACCGGCACTTGGGTTGTCAGATGCCATTGTCGATCTGGTTGAAACCGGGCAGACATTGAAGGAAAACGGACTCTGCATAGTTGAAGTCATTCGTGAGTCAACTGGTCTCCTGGTACTTAACCGGGCGAGTTATCAATTGAAGGCTGGTGACATCACGCGACTCACCAATGCGCTCAATGGTGCAATTGAAGGAGTCACTGCCGCATGATTCGAATCATCAACAGTGATGATGTCTTGACCCGAAATGAGTTTCTGTCGCGCCTGTTGGCAAGAGGTGTTGGTTTTAATGCGGAACTTATGAGCGCGGTTTCGGCAATTGTGGAGCAGGTTCGAACACGTGGCGATGAAGCATTGATTGAATTCACTGAAGCGTTCGATAACGTTAGATTGGACGCCTCTGCGTTACGTGTTTCTGCGGACTCTTTGCGAGAAACGGCGCTGGGAGTCAAACCGGAATTTCTTCAAGCTTTACGCAAAGCCATTGTAAACGTGAACCAGTTTCACGTAAGGCAAAAGGAAGAGTCGTGGAACTTCGCGACGGAGGACGGCATAAATCTCGGTCAACGAATCCTGCCCATTGACTCAGTTGGTTTATATGTTCCCGGTGGTACCGCTGCTTACCCGTCGTCAGTCGTAATGAATGTCGTACCGGCGCAGGTCGCAGGGGTTCGGCGAATTGTCGTTGCGACCCCTCCAAATACACTTCGACAAAATCCAACTGTTGCCGCGGCCCTTTTGGAATTGGGTATCGATGAGGTCTACGGGGTTGGAGGCGCCCAGGCAATTGCCGCGCTGGCATTTGGAACTGAGACGATTGCCAAAGTCGATAAGATTACTGGCCCGGGAAATAAGTTTGTTGCGGCAGCCAAGAAGCTGGTGTTTGGAATTGTTGGTATTGATGCCATTGCGGGTCCCAGCGAGATCGCAATTATCGCGGATGATTCTGCTCGCCCCGATTTTGTTGCAGCTGATCTGTTAGCGCAGGCGGAACATGATGAGGAGGCTTCCGCGATCTTGATCACGTCCAGTCTCGCGTTGGCCGATGCGGTCGCTCAGGAAGTGGAACAACAACTAAGTTCACTGCCTCGACGCGCTATTGCAGAAGAGTCGCTGGCAAATTACGGCGCAATCTTTCTGGTAGAAAACTTGCCAGAAGCTTGCCGAATCGTAAACACATTAGCGCCTGAGCATTTGGAACTATTAACTAACGATAACGACGGATTGGCAGAGCGTATTAATCACGCGGGCGCAGTCTTTTTCGGACCTTATTCACCTGAAGCCCTGGGAGACTATCTCGCTGGACCAAATCATGTCTTGCCTACTGGACGCACGGCCAGGTTCTCATCGGCGTTAGGTGTTTACGATTTTGTGAAACGAACCAGCGTGATTAGATATTCGTGCGCTGCTTTTCAAAGTGTAGCCGACAGTATTTCTGTTTTGGCAGACGCTGAAGGTTTGGCTGGGCACGCGAGGTCCGCGTTGATCCGGCGGGGCAGTAGCCCGACTGTCAAGGAGGGCTCCGAGTAGGTAGCTTGATGTGAGCGGTGAGCCCTCCTTGACAGTCGGGCTACTGCCCCGGATCAACTGCACATTTTTCGCGGCCAATGAACACTTTTTCAGGTGAGTGAAGTGGAACAAATACTTCAAACCATCAAGCCAACGGTTCGAAAGCTCCGCGCGTATTCACTATCGCCGCATCGTGCATCCGTGAAGATCAATCAGAACGAGAACCCGTGGGAAGTACCTGAAAATGTTAAAGCAGAAACACTGCGTCGATTGGGCGCAAGGCGGTGGTCTCGCTATCCCGCGTTTGTTGCGACTTCACTACAAGAGTCTTTGGCCGAGTTTGCCTCATGGACACCCGCTGGCGTAATTGCCGGCAATGGTTCGAACGAACTCATTCAATCGCTTTTGATGGTAACTGTGAATGAGGGCAAGCGCGTTCTGATTTCAGAGCCAACCTTTGCACTTTACCGCCAGGTCACGACGGTTCTTGGCGGACAGGTTGTCAGTGTTCCTTTAAAAGCGAATTTTGAGTTTGATGTGGCCGCATTGACTGAAGTGGTTCAAGACTCAAAACCTGAAGTGGTGATTCTTTGTTCCCCAAACAATCCCACTGGTTCACTGATTGAAGATGTTGACCTTATTCAACTATTAAAAACCGCGCCGGCACTAGTTGTTATTGACGAGGCATATCATGAATTCGCCGGACACTCAGTGGTGCCATTGCTGAAGGACTATCCGAACCTGGTGGTCTTACGTACGTTTTCAAAGGCGATGGGGCTTGCAGGGATGCGAATTGGTTATTTGCTTGCTGCGCCCCAGCTGGTTACGGAAATTCGCAAAGCGGTACTGCCTTATAACCTGAATGTGTTTTCGCAAACGGTCGCCGAAGTTGCAATCGAAATGTACGAGGCAGAGTTTCAGCCTCTTGTGAAACGGATTATTGCTGAGCGTGAACGATTGTTTGCCGAGTTGAGTGTGATTGAAGGGTTACAGCCTGTTGCATCACGAGCAAACTTCATGATCGTGCGGACGACGGTGGAACCACGAAAGCTTTTTAATGAACTGTTAGCACATGACATTCTGATTCGCGATGTAAGCGGGTATCCGATGTTGAAGGATTACTTCCGATTTAATGTGGGAACGCCAGAAGAGAATGATCGATTAATTCAGGCACTCAATGAAATCATGGGCAAACAATGAACCGCTCTGCGCTATCTTGCGTTCTCTGCGTCTCTGCGGTTTCTGGTCGGTCTCAATTATTAAAACCGCAGAGACGCAGAGAACGCAGAGATAGCGCAGAGAAGAACTGCTAATCGAATGAGGACAAGAACGAATAATCGAACCGCCGACATCCAGCGCAAGACCAAAGAGACGGATATTCGTGTCTCTTTTGCGTTAGACGGTACTGGAAGGTCGAAGATTAATACCGGACTGCCATTTCTCGATCACATGCTTGAATTGTTTGCCAAACACGGTCTATTTGATTTGGAGATAAGGTGTCATGGAGATCTCGAGATTGACGATCATCATTCGGTCGAAGACATCGCGATCACACTGGGTCAAACCCTTACACAAGCTCTTGGCGAAAAGCGCGGGATCAATCGTTACGGCGAAGCCATGGTGCCAATGGATGAGGCTTTGTGCCGGTCTGTAATTGATCTGTCTGGCCGGTTTTATCTCGTTTACGAAGTGCCAACAAAACGCCAGAGGATTGGAAACTTCTCAGTCGAATTGGCAGAACATTTCTGGAGATCCTTTGCCGAAACAGCAAAATTCAATTTGCACATCGATTGTTTGCGCGGTCGTAATACGCACCACATGCTCGAAGGGACTTTCAAGGCAACAGCGCGCGCACTGAGGCAGGCAGTCGATTTGAACCCGCGTGTTATTGGTGTGCCGAGTACGAAGGGGTCGTTGTGATCCATGGCTGACGTAGCGATCGTCGATTACGGAGTAGGGAACCTACGTTCGGTTGAAAAAGCGTTCGCCGCTACCGGTCATAAAGCAATCGTTAGCAGCGATCCGAATGAGTTACTTCAAGCAAGGCGGCTAGTCCTGCCGGGCGTCGGTGCGTTCCCCGCTTGCATGAACGCCCTCCGCGACTATGGTTTGGCGGAGCTGGTAGTAGAGCGAGCAAATAAAGGAACACCTTTGTTGGGAGTTTGCGTCGGAATGCAGATGTTGTTTGAAGAGTCGGATGAGTTTGGCAAGACAAGTGGTCTCTGCCTGGTTCGAGGACGCGTGAGGCGCTTCAGTCAGGAGTTGGTCGTGCCACAGGTGGGCTGGAACCGGATTCATCAACGACGACCGCACCCGCTTTTGGGAGATATTAATGATGGTGCGTTTTGCTATTTCGTACATTCTTATTTTTGCGAACCCGAGGATGAAGATGTCGTCATCGGTTCCACCGAATATAGTGTTAACTACGCTTCGGTGATAGCGAAGAACAATATTTGTGGCGTGCAGTTTCATCCGGAGAAGAGCCAGGCAGTGGGATTGCAGATGCTGTCAAACTTTGCGCGGGTATGAATTGTCCGATGCACTTTAGTTTGTCGTGCGTAGAATTAAGTGCCTCGGATTTTCAACGGAGCTTGAAACGCACGCACGACAAACTAAAGGAAGCTCTGATTAAGTACGACAGGCTGTTAGCCTGCCGGCGGTCTTGGGCGACACTGTGAAGCAAACACGACAGGCTAACAGCCTGTCGTACTTAATGACCCAGTTCATGCTTGCGAAACGAATCATTCCCTGTCTCGATGTTGACAATGGTCGTGTTGTCAAAGGAGTTCAATTTGTTTCTCTCGTTGATGCCGGCGATCCGGTCGAACAAGCGAAGCGTTACGATGTTGAAGGCGCGGATGAACTCACCTTTCTAGACATCACTGCATCTTCCGACCGTCGCGGAATTGTGGGCAGTCTGGTTCGGAGCGTTGCTGATCAAGTGTTTATTCCCTTTACGGTTGGTGGGGGCCTGCGAAGTGTGGAAGACGTTCGTGCAATTCTGCGTTCCGGTGCCGATAAAGTGACTTTGAACACCGCCGCCATTGAAAATCCTGATTTGATTCGGGCCTGTGCTGAAACTTTTGGCAGTCAGTGTGTGGTTGTTGCGATTGATGCGCGGCGCCGCGCATCGGCTTCGGACGGCTGGGATGTTTATACGCACGGTGGTCGAAAGAACGTCCCCCTGGATGTTGTCGAGTGGGCGCGTCGATCTCAGGAGTTAGGTGCTGGTGAGATTCTGCTAACAAGTATGGATCGTGATGGCACGCGCGATGGCTACGACATCGAGTTGACCCAGGCGGTAGCGAGTACGGTCAAGATCCCGGTAATTGCTTCCGGCGGCGCCGGACGCCTGGAACATTTTTACGACGCATTGACCACCGGAGGAGCAAGCGCTGTGCTTGCGGCATCAATTTTTCACTACGGTCAGTTTTCGATCGAGCAGGTGAAGAGTTATCTCCGTAGCAGAGGTGTCGAAGTAAGATGACTGTCGAGCTCAACAAACTGAAGTTTGATGAACGCGGCTTAATTCCGGCGATCGTGCAGCATGTTCGCACTCGAGAAGTATTGACCCTCGCATACATGAACGCCGAGAGCCTCGCTCGTACTGTAGAAACAAAAGAGACATGGTTCTGGTCAAGGTCGAGAAATAAGCTCTGGCACAAAGGTGAGACATCCGGAAACACACAAAGGGTCGTTGAGTTGTTACCTGACTGCGACGGGGACGCTATTGTTGTCCTGGTCGATCCCGCGGGACCGGCATGTCACACAGGTGCGCAATCTTGTTTTGAGACTTCTCGCAGCTACAAACAGACTAACTCGGATCAGCTTCTGGATCGACTCTATGGGATAGTAAAAGAACGCAATGAGCAGAGACCTGAGGGATCTTATACGACATATCTATTCAACGAAGGGCTTGACAAGATACTTAAGAAGTTTGGAGAGGAATCGACCGAGACTATTGTCGCAGCAAAGAACGACGAAGATGAACGTCTTGTCGCGGAGGTTGCGGACCTCGTCTATCACTTGATCGTCCTGCTCGTCGCGCGTGGGATCAGTCTAGATCAGATACGAGAGGAACTTGCGCGTCGACGCAGTGGTGAGCGAGCTGCGGAATAGTGTTGTGCTGATATCAGCATGGTTTTGGCCGCGGCGCGGCCAAATGTTTATAGCTCGTCCCATGCAGAAGACCTCGCTCCGGAGGAGCGACATGTTGCTTACGAGAAGGTGCGGCTCCTCTGGAGCCGAGGTTAATGTTCCAGAAACGCTATAAACAATTGGTCCCTCCGGGACCGATGAGTTTGAGGCTAACGATAACCTACTGTGCACATTACTGGAGGCACTGAGTGATCATCACGTCGGACGAGTTGCATGAGTTGCTTCAGTTCTCAGTGGAAATTGCACGTGCTGCGGGCGATATCACACTGAAATACTTTCGCCGGCAACCTGAGACTCACAAAAAGACGGACGGCAGTTTTGTTACCATCGCGGACCGTGAAGCTGAGGCTTACTTGCGGAACCAAATACTCGAACGATTCCCGGATGATGGTGTACTGGGCGAAGAAGAGGGAGAACGATCAGGCAGTTCGGGACGGCGTTGGATCATTGACCCAATCGATGGCACGTTTGCCTATGTTCATGGGGTGCCGTTGTTTGGTGTGCTCGTCGCATTGGAGATAGATGGAGAGTTGTGCCTTGGTGTCATCAACATTCCCGCGTTGGAGGAGATCGTGTATGCAGCAAACGGTCTTGGCTGTTTTTGGAATGGAAGGCCGGCGCATGTGTCTGCAACGTCAAAGCTCGAAGATGCGCTGTTGTTGTGCACTGATTTTGCGGCGTGTGAGCGTTATGGCTTTGGAGCGGCGGCGAATGTGTTCCAACAAAGAGCGAAAACAAGTCGCACGTGGGGCGATTGTTATGGATATGTTTTGGTTGCTACAAGTCGAGCGGATGTGATGTTGGATCCAATAATGAATCTTTGGGATTGTGCGGCGCTCTTGCCGATCATGGAAGAGGCGGGAGGCACATTCACGGATTGGCGCGGACAACGTACAGCGGCTGCCGGCAATGCCGTTGCGACGAATGGAATCCTCTTCGACGAAGTCATGAGTGTGATCGGCAATAGTTTTCAGTACGCTCAATACAAGTGAACCGATGTTGGTTGTTCCAGCGATAGACTTGCGTGGTGGGCGATGTGTTCGCCTGGCGCAGGGACGATCCTCAGAAATGCGGGTTTATGACCGGGAGCCACTCGACGTGGCAAAGCGTTTTGTGGAATCGGGAGCTGAACTGATTCACGTTGTGGATTTGGACGGAGCATTCGCCGGCGGTGGATCACCGAATCGGGGGATTGTTTCTGAGTTGGTGAAGTATTCCGGAGTACCCATCCAGTTTGGCGGGGGTATTCGAAGCGTTGATGACATCCAGGAGCTGATTGACCAGGGGGTCGCTCGCGTTGTTCTTGGTACTTTAGCAACTGAATCGCTCGAAGCGCTGAAACGAATGGTTCAACGTTTTGACGAAGCCGTCGCGGTTGCAATCGATGCTCGAGACGGACGAGTGATGTCTCGCGGATGGGAAAGTATGACGGCGTCGAGTGCGATTGAACTCTCCTCCAAGGTCGCACGTGTTGGGATTAAGAGGATCATTTACACCGACATTGCGCGTGACGGGATGTTCAGTGGTGTGAATATCGAGCAGACGAATGCAGTGGCAACAAGCTCTTCGATTTCAGTTACGGCTTCTGGTGGAGTGGGTAGTCTTGAAGACCTTCGGACATTGAGGGAGAACGCACACACGCTTGTCGACAGCGTCATTGTTGGCAAGGCACTCTACGAGGGACGATTTACTCTGGGGGATGCGATCGAAGCCACGAGATAGGAATCAAAGAGGTGCGAGATGAATCAAGAGTGTGAATGGTTCACCCCGTTAACGGGGTGTCATGTTTATAGACCGCGAAAGGAGAAAGCTCCGCACTCCGTCAGGAGTGCGATGTGGCATGCTGATACAGAAGGCTCTCACTATTTCGAACCGTGTGACATGGCAGTCCTGACGGAGTGCTGAGCTAGAAATGGCACTAACCCACGAGATGACATGAGCGAACTCTATGACAAAACAAGCTTCAGTCTTTCAACACGGCATTCTCAATGACCGGGTCGCATTTGTTACTGGCGGTGGAACTGGCATCACCGGCGGTGTGGCGCGCGCGCTGAGTGAAGCAGGCGCAAGTGTCGCGCTTGTCAGTCGCAATCCTGAACACCTTGAACCAGCGGCGGCTGCTATAAACGAGAAAGGCGGCAAAGCCATCTCTGTTGTGGCCGATGTGCGTAAACCAGACGAAGTAGAACAAGCGATCGCAACGACTGTCGAAAAGTTTGGCAAGATCGATATCCTGGTAAACGGGGCCGCGGGAAACTTTTTGTGTAGCGCTGACCAGTTATCGCCGAACGGCTTTGGTGCCGTAGTCGATATTGATCTGAAAGGAACGTTTCATGTTTGCCGTGCGGCTTTTTCACAACTCAAGGAACATGGCGGTCAAATCCTGAACATCAGCGCAACGCTTCACTATCTTGGCACGCCTATGCAGCTTCATGTTTCCGCGGCGAAGGCTGGTGTCGATGCGCTCACGAGGAATCTCGCAGTTGAATGGGGGCGTCATGGCATACGCGTAAACGCCATCGCGCCAGGCCCAATCGAGGACACCGAAGGAATGAAACGGTTGGTACCTGAACCGATCAAGGAGAAGTTGAAAAAGAATATCCCGCTCGGTCGTTTCGGAAGAATTGCCGACATTGAACATGCGGCTGTGTTTCTGTGTTCGGAGGCGGCGAGTTTTATCAATGGTGCTGTGATCGTTGTTGATGGTGGACAATGGTTGGCTGGTAATCGAGTGGTGTGAAACTCTCTGCGCTTTCTCGGCGTCTCGGCGGGCTTTCTTGTCGCAGCTCAATCTTAAACCGCAGAGACGCAGAGAACGCAGAGTAGACGCAGAGAAGAACGTTAATCAGAATGTTAGATCTTCAACCTTCAACATTTGAAGAGTTCGCTGAACAAGCCGGATACGGAAACGTTGTTCCCGTAGTCCGTTCAGTTCTTGCCGACCTGCACACCCCAGTTGGTGCGTTTATGCGGATCTCGGGGAACTCACCGTACGCGTTTCTGTTGGAATCTGTTGAAGGTGGCGAACGGATCGCCCGGTACTCTTTTCTTGGTGCCGATCCGGAAATGATTGTGCGCGGACGTGGAATGCAGACCGTTGTCGAACGCGAAGGCAAGACTGAAATTTTCCCCGGAATGGCGACTGAATGGGTGCGCGATTATTTTCGAGGTCGGGCTCTTGCGCGCCGACCAGGCCTTGCGCCTTTCGCCGGTGGCGCTGTTGGTTACGTCGGATACGATGCAGCTCAGTGGTTTGAACCCGCACTTCGGTCCGATCTAACGCAGCCTCTCGATGCTCCTGTTGACGCAGTCTGGATGTTTTTTCGAACTGTGATTGCCTTCGATCGACTAAAGCAGCGTATGGAGATTGTTTCAGTTGTCCTCACGGAGGAGGCGGGAGGAAGTCGCGAGCGACTCCGGCAACTGTACGATGCTGCTGTTGCTCGAACGATCGAAGTCGAACGAAGAATATTTGAACCCGGTATCTTAACGACCTCGCCTGTTGGTAGTCTGGAACGGCCGAAGAACGACGCTATGCTGTCAAACTGGACGCGTCGAGAATTTGAAGACGGCGTTCGTCGCATTCAGGACTACATCCGCGCCGGCGATTGTTACCAGGTAGTTCTATCGCAGCGTTTCTCGGCCAAATACAAAGGAGAGGCGCTCGCTATATATCGAGCACTGCGCGCGATCAATCCGTCTCCATACATGTTCTTCCTGCGCATGGGAAACGAATCGGTTATCGGTGCTTCACCGGAAATGTTGGTGCGTTGTCATGGCCAGAGGTTGGATTATCGTCCTATCGCAGGAACGCGTAAACGCGGAGCCACTGAAACTGAAGACTGGATGCTTGGCGAAGATCTGAAGACAGACGAAAAGGAAGTTGCGGAGCACATGATGCTCGTTGACCTGGGTCGGAATGATCTTGGGAGAGTCTCCGATTATGGATCTGTAAAAGTCGAGCAGTTGATGACCATCGAACGCTATTCACATGTCCAACACATGGTGACATCGCTGCGTTCACGTTTGAAGGATGGGTTGGATCGTTTCGATGCACTGGCTTCGTGTTTTCCCGCAGGCACAGTAACGGGCGCGCCAAAGATTCGTGCGATGGAGATCATTCGCGAACTGGAGCCAACGCCACGTGGTATTTACGCGGGTGGTGTGCTCTACATGGATTACGCGGACAATCTCGATTCCTGTATAGCAATTAGAACGATGGTATTGCGAGGCGAAGACGCGATGGTTCAGGCAGGTGCGGGGATAGTTGCGGATTCGGTGCCCGAACATGAATATGCGGAGACGGTGAACAAGGCTCGTGCAATGTTCAGAGCGATTGAGATGGCAGAGAAGGGGCTGTGAAGGAATTTAAGATTGCAGATTTAAGATTTCAGATTGATACGCGCTTTGCAGAAAGGTTATCGATTAGCGACTTCTATTTCGTGTGATTCGTGCATTTCGTGGATCGTACTTTTAGCAACCTAAGAAAACGATCCACGAATCTACACGAAACTCACGAATTCCCCGCAGATTGGCGGCAATTCGTATGTGTTTACTTCGAGTACTTTGCCTACTAATCGTGGTCAGTCTTGGGGCCGTTACGGTTTGGGCGCAGGCCACGCCCAACGGTCCGGTCGAGGCTCCGAAGAAAGCGAATGTGAGAGCTCCTGAGCCGGCTGCCGCAGTGGAACCCTTTGATGGTGCGCCGGTTGAGAAAATGGCGGGGCAGTGTGTGACTATCGAGACTGAATTAGGTTCGATCGAGATCGCGATGATGCCCGAAATTGCGCCAGAGTCGGTGCGAAATTTTTTGAATCTGGCAGCGACTGGAGCGCTCGATACAACTACCTTCAGTCGGACTGTGAAAGACTTTGTTATTCAAGGCGGGAATTTGTCAACGAGCGAAAAATGGAGTGCGGAGTTATCGCGGCGCATGCAGCGAAGGATTCCTGACGAACCTGGAATCGTCAAGCATGTTCGCGGAATCGTTTCCATGGCTCGCACTGATGAGCCAAACAGTGCGACTACCCACTTCTTTATCCTGGTTGGCAATGGATCGCATCTCGATGGAAAGTTCTCCGCCTTTGGAACTGTTACAAAGGGTATTGAGGTTGCAGATCAAATCAATCAGGCGCCTGCGGAAGGTGAGAAGCCACAGAAGCCTGTCAGAATTAATCGAGCAGTCGTGGCTCCCTGTAAGAAATGAAACGTCGTGTTCTTAATAGATTTGCTATTTCTCTTTTTTGCGTTGGTGTCTCTGTAATCATTTTCGCCTGCGCTGGTCAGAACAGTAAGCAAGGTACTCAGGCTTCACCTGAAGCGGCGAAGCAGTTCTTGAAACTTAAAGGGTACGAATTTGATCGGAAAGGCTTCTTCACCGCTGTAGCATTGAACGATTTGACTGTTGTGAATGCTTTCATCGCGGCAGGTTTTGACCTGAACGTTAAAGATTCAGTTACGGGGCGCACAGCGTTGATTATGGCGGCGGCATCTGGTGACTTACCTGTCGTCAAAATGCTGACGCAAGCCGGTGCAGACGTGAATGCTCAAGACAAAGGAAATAAGCCGGCACTCTTTCACGCAATCGAAGCTCATTACGACGATGTCTCGGATTTTCTCATCGCGCAGCCGGGGTTGGATCTCAATGCTCGCGGAAAAAATGGAGTGACAGCGCTCATCAGTTATGTTTGGCGTGATCGAGTTGATGTTGTGAAGGGTTTGCTGGATCGAGGCGCAAGCGTAAACCTGCAGGACGGAGACGGCGATACAGCGCTTCACGGTGCAGCTCAGTCCGGCAATGTTGAGATTACTAACCTGCTCTTAGCGAAAGGCGCTGACCCAAACGTTCAAAACAAAGTTGGCGGCACTCCATTGATGTGGGCGGCTGCTTACGGAAACGACAAAGTTGTCGACATTCTTCTTCAGCACCACGCCGATGCGACTCTGAAAGATTCGGACGGAAAGACGGCCCAAGATTGGGCGCAACAGAACAAACGAGACGCTGTCGTTCAAGTCTTGCGACGAGGTAAATAGACAAGCGATGTTACTCGTAATCGACAACTACGATTCGTTTACTTACAACCTTGTTCAATACCTTGGTGAACTGGGTCAAACCGTAGAAGTGCGTCGTAACGATGAAGTCACGATTAATGAGATTGAAAGTCGGTTGCGGCCTGAAAGGATTGTGATCTCGCCGGGGCCGGGAACACCCGACGATGCAGGGCTTTCGCTGAAAGTTATTGAACGCTTTGCCGGAAAGGTTCCGCTGCTTGGAGTGTGCCTGGGTCACCAATCAATTGGTCAAATTTTTGGCGGTAAAGTAATTCGAGCTCCGGAGTTGATGCATGGCAAGGCATCAGAGATTTGTCATGATGGTAAAACGATTTTCGACGGTGTGCCCGATCACTTTATGGCCGGGCGATATCATTCATTGATTGTTGAAAGAGAATCGCTGCCTGACTGTCTTGAAGTGTCTGCGTTTACCAATGACAACATCATCATGGGCCTTCGTCATCGTGAGTTGAAAGTCGAAGGAGTGCAGTTTCATCCTGAGTCAATCCTGACGCCGGAAGGTAAGGGCTTGCTGGCGAATTTCTTAAAGCTTTAGGTACGACAGGCTGTTAGCCTGTCGTGGTTCGGTTTGGTGCGCGCGACAGGCTAACAGCCTGTCGTGGTTCGGTTTGGTGCGCGCGACAGGCTAACAGCCTGTCGTACTTATAGAATGGCTCACAATCAACTACAGCACTTCTTGTCGCGTCTGGTTCGACGTCAAGACCTCAGTCGTGATGAGGCTATCGAGTTTCTCGATGCATTGTTGGACAATGAAGCCACAGATGTTCAGATTGCCGCTGCTCTAACCGCGCTCGCAACAAAGGGTGAAACGGTGGAAGAACTTGCAGGTTTGGCCAGTGGCTTACGTTCGAAGGCGGTTCAATTGCAATGCCGCCATCAGTGTTTTATCGACACAGCCGGAACCGGATCAAGTCGCGCGAAAACATTCAACATCTCAACCGCGGCGGCCTTTGTAATCGCAGCCGCCGGTTTGCCGGTGGCCAAGCATGGCAACAGGGCAGCAAGCAGCACGTCGGGCAGCGCTGATGTCTTAAGTGCATTGGGCGTCAATGTATCGGCACTGCCGTCTGTATCAGAGACCGCGCTGAATGAGATCGGTATTTGTTTCATGTTCGCTCCGCTTTATCACGGCGCTACCGCTCGCGTTGCTGGTATTAGGAAACAACTGGGTGTGCGAACAACTTTCAACCTCCTTGGACCTTTGAGTAATCCGGCGAAGGCGCCCCGACAAATTATAGGCGTTTGGGAAAGAGGGTTGGTGCAGCGCCTGGCAGAAACGCTGGCGTTGTTGGGAACCGAACGTGCCTGGGTCTTTCACGGTGAAGATGGACTGGATGAGATTACACTTTCGGGAAGAACGTTTGTCGCTGAAGCTTCCAATGGACTGGTGAAGACATTCGAACTTGATCCCGACAACTTTGACCTAGCTGCGGAGTCAATCGATCACCTGCGTGGCGGTGATCCCGATGTGAACGCGGTAATAATACGTGAAGTCTTTGAAGCTCGTCGCAAGGACGCCGCGCGATCGTTGATTGTTATGAATGCCGCCGCTGCACTCGTCGTCGGTGAGGTTACAGACGACTTGCGCACTGCCGCTCATCTCGCTGCAAAAGCGATCGACAGTGGTGCAGCATGGGAAAAGTTAGAGTTGCTGAAAATGGCGACAAAGGCGTGAATCAATGAGTGTGCTTCAGGAGATAGTCGCCCGAAAGCGGGAACGATTGGCGAGTGCAAAACTGAGTGCTCCGCCGGAGCGCATTCTTGAGGGAGCGTACGTCAAACGTTCACGTGCGACCGGACACCGTTTTCTGGAAGCCTTGAAACCAGATGCAGTCAACATCATCGCAGAATTCAAACGAAAGTCTCCATCAAAGGGAGTGATTTGCGCCGATGTTGACGCGGCTTCATTAGCACGGAGTTATGAAGCCGGAGGTGCGGTCGCAATTTCTGTCCTGACCGAAGAAGACTATTTTAGTGGTTCATTGGACGATCTTGAAGAGGTGAAATCCACAGTTCAACTGCCGGTGCTACGAAAGGATTTTCTCTTTGAGGAATACCAGATCTATGAATCTGCTGCGGCCGGTGCTGATGCAATTCTCCTGATTGTTGCGTCACTCGAAGATACACAGCTTTCAGATTTACGTTGCCTCGCGGAAGATGAACTAGGGATGGATGCTCTGGTGGAAGTTCATGACGAACACGAGATGGAACGTGCTCTGGCGATAGGGGCAGGCTTAATTGGTGTCAACAACAGGAATCTACACACGTTTGAAGTATCGTTAGAAACATCATTGCGGTTAGCCACTAATGTTCTCGGAGACTTAACGCTGATTAGCGAGAGTGGGCTGCATCAAGCGAAGGATCTTGCAACGCTCCAGGCGGTTGGTTATCGGGGGTTCTTGATTGGCGAGTCGCTGATGCGCGCGGAGCACCCTGAAGAATTGTTGCGCGAGTTACGGGGCGTGGTGCCAGCTTTGTGATCTCGTATTAGGGATGCATTTCATGACTTTGGTCAAGATTTGCGGAATTACTAATCTTGCAGATGCATTGAGCGCGGTTGACGCCGGTGCCGGAGCGCTGGGCTTTAATTTCTACGAGCCAAGCCCACGATACATCGATCCTGTGAAGGCACGAGAAATTATCGAGAAAGTACCAAAGCAAGTTTTGACTGTGGGCGTGTTTGTAAATGAAGAGCGCGAACGATTGCACTCCATCGTATTGGAGGCGGGCGTTACTGCATTGCAGCTACATGGCGATGAGTCGCCGCAATACTGTGCCGCGTTGAAAGAATGGTACTTGATTAAAACCTTCTCTGTTGGAGACGAGTTTGATCCAGGTGTAGTGGTTGATTATCGGGTCAACGCTGTAATGATCGATGCCCGACACAAAACTCTCCGCGGAGGCACTGGTTTGTTGTCCGATTGGTCTATTGCCAGCCGTATTCGAGAATTGGGAAAGCCTTTGTTTTTGGCAGGAGGGCTTTCACCTGACAATGTTCGGGAAGCGATAACTGTTGTCCAACCATATGCGGTTGACGCATGTAGTGCATTGGAAGAAAGTCCCGGAAAAAAGAACCACGAGCGAATGCGAGCGTTTTTCAAAGCAATTCAAGAGGCTTAGGTTTGGAGTGCGACGGCCTGCCGTCGCTTTGTAACAGCGATCCGTCGAGACAACCCTTTTCTGCAGATGTAAGAAAGCGGTGGCAGGCCACCGCACTCCAAAGATTGTTTAACCTTGACGCTGCGCTACACGCACAGAGTATTCTAATGACGTCCCTGATAGAAAAGATTTCTGAACATCCTCCCCTTGCAAATTACTCAGCCTCGTTAGTCTTGCCAGGTCTAAATATGTCTGCGCACGGAAAGAAGCGAATTCTTGAGAAGAGTGCTCGCTCTAAAGGTCGAGTGCTTCTAATAACTGATGACGAACAAGCGCTCCTTGTCCAGTTGTTGGCTGGAAAAGGAATCGATGTCGTTGGCGTCGCCACGGCGGCCGCCGCAATGGTTTCGTTACAGCGATCCAGACCTCACCTTGTTGTTGCCAATCCTGCGGCCAACGGCCTACGAACCAACGAGTTGTCGAAGATGCTTGATCAAACCGATGACGGAATTCCATTGATCCTGGCGGGCTCTTTGCCGGCGAGTGTTGAGAAACGCATGCAAGCAGTTTCCAGCGGTGCTTTCGATTATTTTGAACTGCCCGCCGAGTTGGAATTGCTCGTCAAACGTAGCGAACAATTGATTCAACTACGCCAAAAAATTGATCGATTACGAGCGGATGCAGATCTCGACGCATTGACTGGACTTGCAAATCGTCGACGATTCCGCGTTGCTCTTATTCGTGAAGTCGAGAGGTGGAAACGTTACGGTGTTCCTTGTGCGCTTCTGCTTCTCGATATCGATCATTTGAAGACCATCAACGATCAGTTCGGACACCCGGCCGGTGATCTTGTAATCCGGCAGGTGGCGCAAACTCTTTCCGAAGTTTCTCGAGACAACGATACTGCCGCCCGATTAGGTGGTGAAGAGTTTGCACTTTTGCTGGCGAGCACGGATGTTGGAAAGGCGAGCTCAGCGGCTGAACGCTTACGTGAAGTGCTTAGCAGGAAAACTGTCGAAGGCGTTGGCTCCGTAACCGTCAGTATCGGTGTCGCTGGTTGTCCGACGAGTGGAACTGCGGACCGAACGTTGTATTCAGCAAGCGATCAGGCGTTGTACGTAGCCAAGAACGGTGGCAGGAACCGAATTGCAGTAGCTCCACCTTTGCAGGACAAGTTACCTGGAGTATGACAGCAATTAAACTACAACCAGATACTTTGGGACACTGGGGACCATACGGCGGTCGGTTTGTGCCAGAGACGTTGATGGCGCCCCTGGAAGAGTTAACCTGCGCTTATCTGGAGGCGAAAGAAGACCCGGTGTTTCAGTCTGAGCTGGCGAGTTTATTGAAAAACTACGCTGGCCGTCCGACGCCACTCTTTTATGCGGATCGTCTGACAAAACATGCAGGCGGCGCAAAGATCTATCTAAAGCGTGAAGATCTTCTCCATACGGGTGCCCACAAAATCAACAACACACTTGGTCAGATTCTGTTAGCTCGACGAATGAAGAAAGGGCGAATTGTTGCCGAGACCGGAGCCGGTCAGCATGGAGTCGCCTCAGCGACGGTCTGTGCATTATTTGGATTGCCATGTGTCGTTTACATGGGTGTCGAAGACATACGTCGCCAGGAACTAAACGTCTTTCGAATGCAGTTGCTGGGCGCAGAAGTGCGCGAAGTACAGGCCGGGTCGAAGACGTTGAAGGACGCAATTAACGAAGCGTTGCGTGATTGGGTTACCAACGTTGACGACACTTATTACTTGCTCGGAAGTGCATTAGGCCCGCACCCGTATCCGTTGATGGTCCGCGATTTTCAAAGTGTTATCGGCGGCGAAACGCGAGAGCAAATTGTCGAACGTGAAGGTAGACTTCCTGACTGTTTGATTGCGTGCGTAGGTGGCGGTTCAAACTCGATCGGTTTGTTCTATCCTTTTCTGGATGCGGCGAGTGTAAAGATGATCGGAGTCGAAGCCGGTGGCACCGGAACAATGTTAGGCCAACACGCTGCGCGATTTAATTCGAACGGTGGTGGCCGCCCAGGTGTGCTGCAGGGAACGATGAGTTACGTATTACAAGATGAGAATGGTCAGATCGCAACAACACACTCAGTCTCTGCGGGTTTAGATTATCCATCGATTGGACCAGAGCACGCTTACCTTCACGACTCCGGACGGGTGAGATACGACTCAGTTTCCGACGATGAAGCCATGAACGCTTTTCAACTTTTGTCGAAACTTGAAGGCATTATCCCCGCTCTGGAGTCGGCCCATGCGGTAGCTCATGCAATCGAGGTAGCGCGCGAGATGAGTAAAGACGAACTCGTCGTCGTAAACTTATCGGGCCGAGGCGATAAGGACGTCAACACGGCAAGAGAATACCTGGAGCGATAGTCTTGGGACGAATCACAGACGCTTTCGATCGACTTCAGGCAGATGGTACAAAAGGCTTCATTCCGTTTATTACTGCCGGCGATCCGGATCTTGCAACGACCGAACAATTATTGATCGAACTATCAAACGCCGGCGCAACCGTAATTGAGCTGGGAGTTCCTTTTAGCGACCCGATGGCCGACGGCCCGATCATTCAGCGTGCATCTGAGCGAGCACTCAAGCATGAATTCGGGATGGAGGAATTGTTGGCTGTCGTTTCCAGGGCGCGACAGTCTATCGATACACCAATCATCCTGTTCAGTTACTTTAATCCGTTGTTGCAATTTGGCATGCAGCGATTAGCGACAGCTGCCAGACAGGCGGGAGTCGATGGGATTTTAGTAACTGATCTAACGCCTGAAGAGTCAGCTACCTTTGCCGGCGCATTGCGGGCTAACGAACTGGATCTGATCTTTCTTGTCGCGCCAACTTCAACAGATGCGCGACTCGAACTCATCGCGCAACAGGCGAGCGGCTTCATCTATGCGGTTTCCCGGGCTGGAGTGACGGGAACACGTGAAAGCGTCAGTGCTGAGGCTGAGATGCTTGTGAAACGCGTGAGGAAGTTTTCGAACCTCCCAGTGGCCGTCGGCTTTGGTATTTCAAATCGAGATCAGGTTGCTGATGTTCAACGTTATGCGGATGCCGCCGTTGTAGGTTCGGCGATTGTGTTGGAATTGGAACGTGTCGCAGGAGAATTGAATGTCTCGGCGCGAATCGGTGAATTTGTCAGGAAGCTTCTTCCTGCAATCGCATGACCACGAGGATTATTCCTTTATGAAGTTTAGTAAATATTTGTTTCGTGAGTTCGTGGCGAAACTCTCTGCGCTCCCTCTGCGTTTTCTGCGTCTCTGCGGTGGTTCTGGTGTGTTTCGTGTTCGCTCGTAGATTGCCTTGTCGGAACCCGGATAAAAGACGATTCACGAATAAACACGACACACACCAGAACCACCGCAGAGACGCAGAGAACGCAGAGGGAGCGCAGAGAGGATCAGTCTCGGATAGAAAGAACACGCTATGTTAAAGAAAGGCTCACCTGTTCTGGTAGTGCTCCACACTCCGAAAGAGAAGTGCTGGGGGATGCTCGACGAGATTACTGCGGCTGGAGTATTCTTGCGCGGACTTGATTTGAAGGCGTTTGATGATTGGATAAGCGCGGTCGTACACAACGAACCATTCATCGGTTTGGGATCGATGTTCTTTCCGATGTGGCGAGTTGAGCGTATCGCAAAGGATGAAACCGCCGGCGAAGTGCCGTCACTTTGTCAGCAAGCTGAGGCGCGTACTGGCCGAAGTTTTGAAGACTTGATGAAGGATGACGAAGTTCCGCTGGCATGAACCGGTAGCTGTGGACTACGGCGCGCCGCCTCACAGAGTGTTGATAAAGCGGAGAGGGCTGCTTATCGCGCGTTGTTAGTCAAACTCCTAAAAACCTCACCCTCAGTAGTTGTTGCAAGCGTGAAACACTGTTCCATTCCCGCGCCGCATGTGTTATGCTCTCAGCCTTCGAGGGAGGACTCATGCTGGATGATGAGAAAAGGAGCGGAAGAAAGAGATGTATGCCATGGCTGATGACAGAACAAACTTAGATCGCGGCCGAGCGATCGAGGCAGCACTTTCAAATATAGAAAAGAAATTTGGCAAAGGATCGATAATGAAGTTGGGAGAGAAGGGAGTTCTGGATATCCCCGCCATCTCAACCACCTCGCTTTCGCTCGACGCCGCGATCGGAATCGGCGGTGTGCCTCGGGGAAGGATCGTCGAGATTTATGGACCGGAGAGCTCCGGTAAGACGACCCTGGCCCTTCATATCGTAGCTGAAGCGCAAAAGGCCGGAGGCGTGGCTGCTTATATCGATGCCGAGCACGCAATGGATGCCGATTATGCATTCAAACTTGGAGTGGATAAAGATCAGCTCCTGATTTCTCAACCAGACTCTGGTGAGCAAGCTCTTGAGATTGCCGAAGCACTCGTACGATCGAATGGCGTCGATGTGATCGTTGTAGATTCAGTTGCCGCGTTGGTACCACGCGCTGAGCTTGACGGCGAAATGGGTGATTCATTGCCGGGCCTTCAGGCGCGATTGATGTCTCAGGCGCTTCGGAAACTTACTGCGATCGTTGCCCAGTCAAACACCTGCTTCATTTTTATCAACCAGATTCGTGAAAAGATTGGAGTCATGTTTGGCAATCCGGAAACAACCACCGGCGGTCGAGCGCTGAAGTTCTACTCATCATTGCGGCTCGATATCCGACGAATTGGCGCGATTAAGGACGGCGATCGTGTCGTTGGCAATCGAACGAAAGTTAAAGTTGCAAAGAACAAAGTTGCTCCGCCTTTCCGAGAGTGTGAGTTCGACATCATGTATGGCGAAGGGATCTCACGCGAGGGAGATCTGCTGGATCTCGCGGTCGCGAATCGCGTCGTAGAAAAGAGTGGCGCCTGGTTCTCTTACAAAGGCGATCGTCTTGGCCAGGGACGCGAGAATTCGAAGCAGTCAATGAAAGACAATGCTGACGTACTGAAGAGAATTGAAAGAGAAGTAAAGGTGAAACTCGGAATTCCGGTACGTGAGGAGACGGAACCGGCGGCAAAGGCTGCGGCCGGCGATAAGAAATAGCAATCCAATGTCCGATATGCTTTAGCTTGTCGTAACGTGACCAAGCGGCCCTCTGGATAAATGAACGTCCTTCGCATTCATTCAACAGAGGGCCGCTTTGTCACGTCACGACAAGACAGAAGCATATCGGACATTCTTTTGCTGCTTTATACTAACCCCCGTTGATTGGCTGTCGACTGGTATAACCAAGACATGGCTTCAATTCTCATAAAGCGAGGCGTACTTGTAACCATGGATGCTACAGATTCTGTGGTCCGTGGCGACCTGCTTATTGAGAACGGTCGCATCGCTTCGATTGCCGATACCGGAAAATTAGCAGACATCGTAATCGATGCGACTGACTGCGTTGTAGTTCCCGGCTTCATTCAGACTCACATTCATCTTTGTCAAACACTCTTTCGTGGCTTCGCCGACGACCTTGCATTGATTGACTGGCTGAAGAAGCGAGTCTGGCCAATGGAAGCAGCCCATTCCGTTCAATCGATTGCCGCCTCGGCTCGCCTGGGAGTTGCTGAATTGATTAAAGGTGGAACCACCTGTGCCCTAACAATGGAGACTGTGAACCATACTGCCGAAGTCTTTAGAGTGATCGAAGAGACCGGCTTCCGCGCAACGGTTGGCAAGTGCATGATGGATAAAGGTGATGAAGTTCCATCGGAGTTACACGAAGAAACCACCGAATCAATTGCGGAGTCGATCTCTCTGCTCGAGGAATGGCATGGAAAAGAAGATGGTCGTATCCGTTATTGCTTCGCTCCTCGATTTGCCGTCAGTTGTACGCAGTCACTGCTCGAATCAGTAGCGCGAGTTGCCCGTGAACGAGGGGTGATGGTCCACACGCATGCCTCTGAAAATTCAAGCGAGTGCCAAATTGTTGAAGCTGAGACGGGTTTACGAAATATAGCCTACCTTCATAGTGTTGGTCTGACTGGAAATCATGTTGCTCTCGCTCACTGTGTGCATCTCGATGAAGATGAGATTCATATTCTGCGGCAGACTGATACCAACGTAGTTCACTGTCCTTCATCAAATCTGAAACTTGGTTCAGGAATCGCTCCTGTCAAACGCTTGTTGACGGAAAACATCTCAGTTTCGCTTGGTGCTGATGGGGCAGCATGTAACAACCGCCTCGACATGTTTACAGAGATGCGCACAGCAGCGCTTTTGCAAAAGGCTCTTCATGGACCCGAGGTACTCCCCGCTAAGCGCGTGCTCCGCATGGCAACAATTGATGGCGCAAAGGCGCTGGGACAGGAAAAAGAAATAGGAAGTCTCGAGGTGGGTAAGCGAGCGGACCTCAGCATCATTCGGTTGAACAAAATACACACGACCCCCGAACCGCGTGACTTGATGTCGTCGCTTATCTATTCCGCGGAGCCAAGTGATGTGCAGACAGTGATCGTGGATGGCCAGCTGCTAATGCATGATCGAAAGCTTTTGACAATGAATGAAGCGGCGGTTATTCAGGAGGCTAATGTAGAGAGTGGCAGGCTGTTGAAGCGGGCTGGGTTGAAATAAAGTGTGCCAGAAAATAGCTGTGCCAGCTCGAAGGTAGCGACTGCGGGGGGCGCGATCGGCGGCCGAGCTGGCACTGGCGGGCACTATCAATTTTGAATTGGATGGCGTCTTTTCAACCTAGCTGATGTTTGGGCATCAACTCCATCCGCAACGTCCCGAATTATACACCCAGCAAGGTATCAGTCAACGACTTTTTGTGACTAATCCGACAAATTATCCAAAGTTGACAGTCATTTCGCCAAGTCCATATACTACGCGGTCTTTTCCCACTGGCCAGGTAGCTCAGTTGGTAGAGCGCGGCCCTGAAAAGGCCGGCGTCGGCGGTTCGATTCCGTCCCTGGCCACCACTTCTTTCAACAACTTAGCGACAGCCTAGGCATTCAACAAATCGCCGCTTGAGACACAAAACGCTCGGCGGAAAAACGGTTAGAAGTCGATCTCGAACTTGCCGCGCACGGAGGTTCCGAGGCTGTTGAAAAACTGACCGAGTCGCGGGCTGGTAATGTTATTTTGCACATCGCTGGGGTTGAAGTGGTTAGTCAGGTTAAGAACGGCCAAGCCGATTCGAGCGCGTCGTCCTCCAAACCTGGGGACTGACTCTGGTACGGTAATACCTTTTGTAACTTGTAAGGCAAGCGACAGAAAAGTTGGGAAGCGTCCCGCCCGATTGCGCGGCCCAATAAAATCCAATCGCTCATTGACGAAGGAAAACGGGAAGCCCGATCGAATCTCGACCAGGGGCGAGATGTCGATATCGTAGCGCACTCGCAACTGGCCGTAGGCGAGGAATCGGTGCCGTGCATCAAAGGGCTGGGGCCCGTACTCATTCGGCCGCACGACGAACGCTGGGAAATCGCCGAGAAAGTTATCAACAGAGTTGAGATCGCCCTGCGCGTTGGACCACACGTAAGAAGCGTTCCACTTGCCGATGATTGGGTTGTCATAGACTGCGAGCAATTGCAACTCGCGGTAGCGGGCACGACCGAGGTTGCTGAGCACTAGAGCGCCCTGGCCTAATCCCTCAATACTGTCGACGATGAAATCGTCTGTCGTTGAGCGTTGCAGATAGCCAATGCGTCCCGTCAGGTCTTTCGTTATCGGGAGATCAATTTGCAGGCTTGCACGCACGCTGCGTGGGTTATGCAATCGTGCGCCGACTCTGTTGGCGAAGCGACGCGGGCCGTCAGCTATCGAGCTGCCGTCTGCACCAAACGTTGTTACGGTACGCTCAGGAAGCTGTCCAAAGTAGCCGACGCTAATCGGAGCACGATCATAGAAGAGACCGATTCCGCCGCGGATGATCGTGGCGTTATTCCTGAGCGGCAGGTACAAAAGCGAAAGGCGGGGCGCGATAGCGTTCTGCCGGGCCAGGCCGTCGCGGTCGAAGCGAAGGCCCGCGTCGACCGTGAGCTTTTTGTTGACGACCCACCGATCCTCCACGAAAAGACTGAATTCACTCAGACTGCCCGAGACCCCCACCGGAGCTGCGAACTCGATGCGCTGGGCTAGCATTCTGTCTTGCCGCCTGATCAAAATCGAGTTTTCTCGGAACACACTTGTCACGCGCGAGTAGGCAATTTCGCCGCCGAGCTTGAGAGAATGTTGACCGTGAAATTCAAACGGACGCGCGTAGTAACTTTCTCGCCACTGAAGTCGTTGAGCCCGCCTCCGAATGTCAGCGAAGTAGTTACCGGTGTTTCCTTCAGGCAGCAACTCGAGCGGCTGCATACCCTGCCCGAAGACGTCGAGTTCAAAGGTCTTGTAGCTTAATGTGGAAGAGAGAAACGAAGCATCTTTGAAGATTGTCTGTTCGGAGAAGGAGACGAGTGCACCTCGCTGCTTCGTATTCGGCGTCGTTGGCTGCGGATTGAACGTGTCGAGTCCGGCAAAGCGTACTTTCTGCGGGAAGAAAGCAGCGACAAATTTGGCGCTGTTAGTCTTGTTGATGTTGAGATCGAACTGCGTGAATGAACTGAAGTTTTCAGACGTTGAGTCGTCCCCCGGGGCTGCGAGACTCGAGACGCGAGTGCGCGTGAAGCGGTACTCGAGAGACTGCAGGAAGAAAAGACGGTCGCGGGCGACCGGACCGCTGAAAGTGATGCGCGGGCGAAATGAATCAATCGGGCCGCTGAAAATGTTGCGATAAGTTGGAAAGAAGCGCGCGGCGGCGACTTTGAATTTGTTGCTACCGCCTTTGGTTTCCAGATCGGTCGCGCCGCCAGTAAGCCGACCAAACACCGCCGAGTACGGGTTCTCTTCGGTTCTTACGTTTGCTGCAGCTTCCAGCGGGATGTCGAACGCGAGGTTTCCAGTAGCGGGATCTGTGACATCAACACCGTTGACGGTATAGGCGCTTTGTCCGGCACGGGCGCCCTTCTGGTGGTCCACACCGTCCAATCCACGCACAACACCGGGAGTCAGCAACTGCGCGCTCTGGTAGTTCTCTGCCGGCAGCGGCACATCCTTCAGTGTTTGGGAGCGAACGATGTTGCTGGTGGTCGTTTCGGCGGTACTGAGCAGGCCTTCTTCCTCGCGAACGGTAACCGATTCGGAAACCGTAACTTTCATCACGATTTCAACAGTTATCGCTACACCCGGCGGCAGACTGATTTCACGCCTCACTGGCGCCAATCCATCAGCCTCAGCCGTAAGCAAATATGTCGCCGCCGGCAGATCGGTGAAGATGAAATTTCCCACCTCGTCAGTGATTACTTTGAAGAATTGCTCGCTCAGGTCACGATTGACGAGCGTGAGCCGCGCCCCGACAAGCGACGCCGGAGGTTCTGCCGCGGCTTCAGTGGTGACCTTAACAGTACCCTTGATGCGGCCTGACAAGGGTTCGGCCAGAACGTTTGGGAGTGCGGCCAGCAGGCTGAATATCGTGGTGCACAACAGGACCGAATAGAGCAACTTACAATAAGCCCAAGGAATCGAAGCGCGGATTGTCAGTTTTCCTTTCATTCCAACCCCGTTAAACTGACAAACTGGAGGAAGGTTTGTGCTGGTTTTTCCTATGGCTGGTACCGGGGGTATTGCTGCCTCACATAACGCGATCGCGAACCAGAAGATGACCGGTCTTTCTTAAAGCTCTTTAGTAGCCTCCGGAAAACAACAAACGGCACAAGAAAGAGGTTGTTGGCCTGATCCGAAGTGTCGAGAGGTGATTCGTAAAAAGACCCACTAAGGAGTATGTGTGTATACGTTTTGAAAACGTTAATGTCTGTGCGCCAACACACATAGCCAAATGCACAACAGTCTCTGGCCAAGCTAAAAGGGAAGGGGAAAAAAGATCACACGGCTAAATCTAGAACCCATGGCCGGAACACGCGGTAACTGAAGGCAAGGGGGGTGGAGGTCTTCGATTCTCCCATCGGCACAATAACTCGAGAGTTTGCATTATGAGTTACCTCATCTACTGTCTTTGGCCAGCTCAAAATTATCCTCCCGCTGAAAACACTTATCGGTGAGTTCAAACCCGAGTCCCTGCTAGGTTGAGTACTGATAACAAGCCGGATGTAACCTGCTTTGACGGCTGAGACGTCAGTAAATACGTCTTGATAACGCGTTAGTAGCATGAAGTAAGTATCCAAAAATCGGATTTCAAATCCGTTGACCGTACGGTCGTGTAAATTCGACTCTCACCCTCGGCACCACTTCATTTCAAGGATTCCAATCGATCAATTTTTGATGATGGACGCAATTATTAGATCCTCAGCTTGATCGAAATTCGTCGGACTTCGACGGGAAGAATCCCGATTCGGGAACACTCATTTATTTCTTAGAGGTTCGTAATGTTTTTCTCGCGATACCCATGGGGGGTTACTGATCGTTTACTTACCTTAATACCGAAGAAATGCCTGAGGCTTTTTTGGATTGACTAGCGGGCGAGGTCAAGACGTCCTGTATTAGTTTACCTGGCGTACTTTCGATTTGTTGCCGATAGTTAGAATCGCTGGCAGAATCTTTTCTGCGCCGATCCTGCACAAAGTCAGTTTCCCAACCCCATGCCCATGAAAGCTGACCGATGGCAAAAAATTGAACAAGTCTTTCACGCAGCGTTAGAGCGTAAACCAGAAGAGCGTGCCAGGTTCCTTCATGAAATCTGCGCTGGCGATAGTTCGCTATACGGCGATGTTGAGGCCCTCCTCACGGCTTACGTACAAGATGATAGTTTCTTCGAAGACTCCGCCTCTGCTTTAGCCGCTGAAATGTTTGCTGACAGAGTTGGAGAGACCATTGGGCCGTACGAGGTCCTCTCGGAACTTGGCTCAGGAGCCATGGGAATTGTCTATCTCGCTCAGGATGTAAGACTCGGTAGAAAGATCGCTCTCAAACTTCTTCCCTCACAATTCACAAATGACAAGGATCGACTGCGGCGCTTTCAGCAGGAAGCACATGCTGCTTCTGCCTTGAATCATCCAAACATCCTTACAGTTCATGAAGTTGAGCACAAAGCTGGGTTGCATTACATCGCTACGGAATTTGTGGACGGAGTAACACTTCGACAGCGCTTGAATACAAAGCGGATGACCCTGGACGAAATACTGAGTGTAGCGACCCAGGTCGCAAGCGCGCTTCAGGCGGCGCACGTCGCTGGAATCGCGCACCGTGACATCAAGCCCGAGAACATCATGATCCGTTCTGATGGCTATATTAAAGTTCTCGACTTTGGTCTGGCGAAACTAACGGAAAACGAATTCGCACCAGCAACCGCGGAGACCAACCCGGGCGTGGTCATGGGCACTCCGAGATATATGTCTCCAGAACAGGCGCGAGGACTTGATGTCGACTTACGAACAGACATCTTCAGTCTCGGAACAGTCATTTATGAAATGGTAACCGGCAAGGTGCCGTTCGAAGGTGAAACCACCAGTGACATTATTGCGGCGATCATAAAAGACGAGCCTGAATCGATGTCTTTGAGCGTTTCAGACTTGCCTCCGGAGTTCGACCAGGTCGTTAAGAGAGCACTGGCAAAAAACCTTGCCCTACGCTACCAAACAATCGAGGAATTCTCAGCAGCCCTACAACGACTCAAGCATGACACCCAGCTTTATGCGTTTGTGCGGAGCAACTCCGATGGTGCTAAGTTATCGTTGGCCGGAGAGCGCAATCTACAAACAACGAGAAACCCCGTCTTCAGTTCAACTACTCCGCAGGTCCGACAAGAGACGGATCCCCTGATTACAAAATCAGCCAGGAAATGGATTGTTTCGGTTGCGTTGGGATTCCTCTTGCTTGGCTCAATAGTAACTATTGTTTTTCTCGATCGCCGCAAGACCCCAGCGACTGTCAGGGTTGTTGAAAGTCCGCGGGCTCTGACGAATCGCGATGGCTTTATCTCCGCCTCGCGGTTCGCTCCGGATGGAAAGGGCGTAATTTACAGTGCGGGGTTTGATGGAAAACCTGTTGAGCTTTTTTTTACCGATGTCCAAGGTTCCGAAACCCGCTCTGCAGGCATTCAATCAGCCGCACTCAAATCCGTTTCAGGCTCTGGGAAAATTGCCGTGTTGCTTAACTTCGAACTTAATTGGGCCGACGGCTACAACGGGACTCTGGCAGTCTTACCTGAGGCAGGTGGTAAGCCAGAGGTGGTGATGGAAGGAGTTGATGATGCCGCCTTTGGACCTGACGGACACACGCTCGCAATTGTCAGATCAGTAATAGGAGAACAACAGCTTGAGTATCCCGCTGGAAACGTTCTATACAAGTCGAGTGGCTGGATGTCATATCCTCGATTCTCACCCAAAGGTGACAAGATTGCCTTTTTCGAGCACCCGCTCGGTGATTTCAGCGGAAATATAGTTGTGTTTGACCTGGTGTCACAGAAGAAAACCGACATCTCCACCGCATGGAAATCTCTCAAAGGGCTTGCCTGGAATCCTAAGAACGACGAAATCTGGTTTGGAGGTTCCAAGCAAGGGAAAAAACTAAGTGTTAATGCAGTGTCGCTAGGCGGACAATTGCGAATGAATCTTTATGATGTGCCCGGTATAGGCGCTCGCATCGATGACATCTCCGACGACGGTAAGATTCTGATCAATCAAGGTAGTAATCACGCTACGATGATGGTCCTTGCAGGTAAATCGGCAAATGAAGTCGACTCCCAATTTGCGTGGAGTACGTCTGCGGATCTCTCTCCCGACGGGAAAACGCTCCTCTATTATGACTGGGGATGGGAACGCAGAGATTCCTCCGAGATAAACGCGGTATATTTACGAAGACTTAACGGCTCCGAGCGCATTCAGCTCGGTCCCGGGAAAGCGCTCGCTCTATCACCCGATGGAAACTGGGCATTAGCTCTCCAAACAACTCCTCAACCGCGGCTTGTTCTGTTCTCAACTTCGCATAACGAGACTAAGACTTTGCCAAATCAGACCATCAAGGAATTTCACCACGCTTCGTTCTTTCCGGATGGTCAACACATTCTCTTTACTGGGATGGAGGCGCGTCAGGACGCAGCCATTCGGTCTTACGTTCAAGATGTCAACACGGGTGAGGTCCGTCCTCTAACCAAAGAGTGGACGACTGCCCTTCGCGTCTCACCAGACGGGAAGAGCGTAATCACTCTCCAACCGGATACCACATACTACATCCAATCACTGAATGGGGACGCCGCTAGACCAATCCCAGGACTTGAATCAGGTGACGAACCAATTCAGTGGAGTGATGACGGCCGTGCGGTGTACGTTATCGGATCTGGAGAATTTGCCACCAAGATCTACAGAGTGGATCTTGCTACTGGAAGTCGTCTTGAATGGAAAACGATCGATCCGCCTAACAAAGTTGGACTAGTCGGTCTTGAAACGAATCAAGGTGGAATCTTAATAACACCTGATGGGAAGGTATGCGTTTATACCTACTGGATATTACTGCAGCACTTACTCTCGAAATCGATCGATTAACAGGTAGTTGATTAAAACTTACCGACTCGAAAACCACCGCGTGAGAATCTCCAACTAAGTCCCAATGAAAGCCCTCTAGCGCCGTGAGTGCTTGCACCTCTAACGGTGTTGCCAAAATCAGCGTGCAGATCAACCGACCGGGTCAAAGAGACGCTAAATCCGCCACCAAAACGTAAATAAGAAGATTTGGCTGCGCGATCGTGTAGTTCGTGAAAATCAGGGATGTCCTGATCCAAAGGGAATCTCACTCCGGAATATATGTGTTGCCAGGCACCCGTGAAGCGTACCGAAAACCGTGGTGAGGCAAAATAACCGAACTCCCAATCGGCACTGCTGCGATTGAGACCGAACTGCTGAACGTTCTGAACCATTGCGTAATAGTAACGGCCCTCAACATAGGCCCGCGGAATGACCTCTCCAAGGTCGCGGCCTACGTTCAGTCCAATTTGCAATTCACGAAGGTCTCTACCAACGGCCGTATGACCGCGGGTCTCGTAATGATGTGTTGGTATTACGGTGGCAACAAATGGAGTAAGAACCAGCTGATTACTCGCTAACACGTTATAGCGAAGACCAATACGTAAGTCCTGGAAGGTGGGATGATAGAAACCCGTGTCCGGTGGGCCGTGAGGGACAGGACCAACAAAGCCTTCATACTTGGAAGTCACGTGGGTCAGTTCGCTGTCCAGGGCCAACTTGTTCGTTAGACCATACTCGAGAGTCGTTATCACAGTGTGGGTGCGAATTGGCCCTGCATCAAATTTTTTGCCCGTGTAATCAAGGTGGTATCGTACGTACAGGTTCTCATAAGTAGTTGTGACCTGGCCCTCTCCGCGCAATGGTACCCAGGCTTGAGCGTTTGCCGGCTTCAACGGCGTAATAGCAATGACGAACGCACACCCGATGAGGGTTGAACGAATGGATCTCAAACTCATTGATCGACCTTAGCAGAGAGTGTTCAGCTTCTCCGTGACTGCGCGTCCATCACCTTAGCGACCGCAATTATAAAATCCAAGCCGTCTTTAGGGTTCTTCACGATGACTTTGTATTGTTTTGCAGCAGCTTTCGCTTCAGCTTCAGGCTGCTTAAACAAAACTGGTACAACGCGTGTGTTTGGAGTGAAAGATTCGACTTGCTTTTGCAGGTTGGGTGCTTCCTCGAGATTCGTTAAAACCAGGTCGTAGTGAGTATTTCTCAGATCACTCTTGATACTGCCAACATCGTCCCGCGCGGTTGCTTTGTGACCGACCTTGTTTAAGAAGTCTCTGAGTTCAATTGCTTTGCCTGCAGGTAGGGCAGCTGAATGGATCAGAATCAGCGAAGGGTGTTTCGCAATCTGCGTCTGGTAGTACCTCAAGCCAGTCTTGACCCGCATTGTCTTATCACCACAGGCGTTTGCATGAGGTAGTGCAAATTGAATTATTAGCGCGGTTATGAGAACAACTACCAGCTTTCGCATGTTGCTCCTTCGAAGGGCGGTTGAGGTCTAACTACTCAAGAATTGGGCGTATCCTACGCTTGCGAGAAGTCATGGTCAATGATTTTGGACGTAAGCCAGCACCTCACTCAGCCCCTAACGCGAGAAAAGTAACCAGAAGCTCTAACAGTCTTTTGCGATAGTTGAATGGAGGTTATCCGCTGCTACTCATCGCTAACCTGAGCCACGCTTTCGCAAGCGTCCAGTCGCGCATTACTGTACCTTGCGATACACCGAGCACCTCGGCAGTCTCTTCAATGCTTAGTCCACCAAAGAATTTCAACTCCACAACTTTGCTCTTGCGTTCATCGATAATCGCCAATTCGTTTAGGGCTTCATGAAGTGCTACGACGTCCGCGCCACGCTGCCGGGAGATTATCAATTCTTCGTTGAACGAGACCTCCTGCGCATCGCCGCCTCGTTTGGTGTAACGCCGTGAGCGAGCATAATCAACCAAAATGCGACGCATCATTTGGGCCGCGATGGCAAAGAAGTGAGCACGACTCTTCCAGGTTACTTCTCTTTGGTCCACCAGACGCATGAATGCCTCATTCAAGAGCGCGGAGGTTTGTAAGGTATGTCCAGGCCGCTCTTTCTTTATGTAGCGATGCGCTATGCGGTGGAGCTCTGAGTAAACAAGCGGCATCAATTGATCGAGTGCTGCCTGATCCCCATTGCCCCAGGCAACGAGCAGTTGAGTTACTTCATTGGGAGAGTTGCCATCCTGCATCAGTAACGTAGGTGAGATTTCTCGAAACCTAGAGTCTTAACGTAATTCGTAAGTGCCGCACCATTTTACCTTCCCGAAAAAGAATTAGACACCCTTAGAGGTTTCAGCGTTGGTTCCCGCGTTTGGTGTCGAACTGGACCAATCAAGCCGCCTGAACTGGGACAGTTCTATGAAGCCCGGAGAGGTTGTCATGTTTCATGGCCGCCTCACCTCAACTCACGATTAGTCACTCTGGAAAGGAGTAAGTGCCATGAAAAACCTCTTGACAGCGATTCTTATCGTTTCTTTCTTTTTTGCTCTGAAGCCACCGGCCAGCGCGCACCAAGTGAACTTCAACACTCAAAGCGCACCCGTTGTGACTGCGAGCGATCAAATCGAACCCAATGCAGGCAACTGGCGAACATGGGTTATTTCTTCGGGGCGCGACTTCCGCGTGCCCGCGCCACCGAATCCAGCTGAAACCCAGACGGAACTGAGAGCCATCGCGGACTCGATCAGCCACAACGATCAACAAACGCGTCAGCAGATTGCGTTCTGGGATGCCGGTGCACCAGCTTACCGCTGGATGGATCTGATTCACTCGCGGCTGTTGGCTGGAACTCCGACGACACCTTTTCCACACCGCGTTTATGCATACGTTGCGATGGCGATGTATGACGCCACGATCGCAACGTGGGAGTCAAAGTACTTTTACAACCGGCGTAGGCCCACAGAATGGGACCAGCATCTGCCCACCTCAGTCGCGGTTCCTAACAGCCCCTCATACCCTTCCGAACATTCTGCTACGGCCCAGGCGGCAGCTGCTGTACTCGCCCACTTCTTGCCGGGAGAGGCTGCGTCGTTTCAAGCAATGGCAGAACAGGCGGGATGGTCACGTGTACTGGCAGGCGTGCAGTTTCCAAGTGATCACTACGCTGGACTTGCATTGGGCCAAAGAGTTGCCGAGCAAGTCATAGCGCAAGCAGATACTGACGGATCGGCCGCTCAATGGACTGGCACTGTCCCGACTGGTCCCTGCAAATGGCTTGGAACAAATCCTGGTAACGTCACTGCCACGAACTGGAGACCTCTCTTGCTTACATCTCCAAGTCAGTTCAGACCACCGGCCCCGGCTGATTGCACCTCACCCGAGGTACAGTCCCAATTGGCGGACGTACGCAACTTTCCTCGCTCCGCCCCTGGAAACGCAGTTTCTTTCCCCTTCAGAACCAAGGCGTTCTACTGGCAAAGTCCGGAGGGACTGAACACCTGGACGTACCGGTATGTAGATAAGTGGATTGCGGAAGATCGGCTCGATCAGAATGCCCCTCGTGTGGCGCGAATCTATGCGTTGTTGGCTACCGTGCTGTTCGATGCCTTCATTGCGAGCCAGGATGGGAAGTTCACCTACTGGTACATCAGACCATCTCAACTGGATGCGACTATTACGCCGCTGTTTCCAGTTCCGAATTTCCCGAGTTACCCGTCCAACCACTCGACCTTCTCCGCGGCACGAGCCGAAGTCGCCGCGTATTTGTTCCCATCGCGCGCAGATTTCATCCGAGGCGTTGGTAAAGAAGCAGGAGATTCAAGAATCTGGGCAGGCATTCATTACCAAATGGACAATCTTGCCGGGGTTGAACTAGGAAAGTCGGTTGCGCAAGTGTTCATCTCTCGAGCGCAGAATGATGGGTCTCAGTAAAATCAGTAAAATGAAGCGTGGCGAACGATCTGAGAGATCGTTCGCCACATCTTTTTGTTTGAAAACTCTGGGTGCTCAAAAGGACGGTGCCATCAGTTAGTTCCGTCGCGCACAACAAAAACGAGGAGGCCCCAGCTCCTCTTTTGTTCTATCGCTGCCAATAACGTTTGATTCGTTCGGCAAGCATCGGAAAGGGAACGTATTCTGCCGTACGTCCCGATCTTCGTAATTCTTCAACCATCCTCATTGCCCCATCAGCATTTCGAGTGTGCACCATAATCGTTGAGGCTTTCTGTATCTCAGGATTGGCACTGAGCCAGAGAGCCACTGCATATCCCGTTCGTTCATCGTCTGTGGAGTCGGAGTGGTAATGCTCTGGATGGAGATCGTGGTCGAGAAAAATCGCGTCGTAGGCAGTTGCTGCAAGTATTTCTTGCGCTGCCGGAACATTGTCGGCGATGTCGAGGAAGTCTCCCTTGAACCGCGTGCGAAACCATTTGTGCCGGCGTTCATCGTCGTCAAGTAAGAACACTCGGATCGGATGGCGTTCCGCTTTCATTGAGGTTAGTCCGAGCTTGATAAGCAGTGAGCGCAATAGAGTCATAGGTTGAGGCGTGTTGGGGGTGAGCCTTTTCCTTCGCTTTTGTTTAGTGGTTCGACTATACCATAGACACTGAAACTGACATTTGCTTCTGGAAATGGGCGCACTCGCCCTTGATGTCCGTTAGTGGATTTCGTGGATCGGTCTCTTCCGGCACATAACCAGAACTCTCCACGACATCACACGAAGTAACACGAACAAAGGTTATAGTTATAACCGACCGCAGGCAGATTCCGTTGGAGCGGGTTTAGATATAACAAGCAGTACAATTCTGTTCGCAGCGAGTTTCAGAACCCGAATGTTATAATCGCTCCCAAGTGGATCAATGATCGAAAGTACTGAATCAAACACCAACGCGCTCGATTCGAACACTGCCGAAGTCTGCAAAGACTGTTTTGGTACGGGAACGAAGGTGGATCCGGTAAAGGGCGCGATGGTTTGTCCTTGCCAAAGAGTGGATCGCTCCAAAAAGCTGCTTGCCAACTCTCGCATTCCGCCACGCTACGCTCAATGCTCCTTCAAAAACTTTAAAGTGGAATCCGGCACGAGCCTGGATAATGCGTTATCGTTTTCGCGCACACTCGTGGACGATTACCCGGCGGTCGATCGCGGACTTCTCTTTATGGGTCCTGCCGGTGTGGGTAAAACACACCTAGCCGTGTCGATAATCAGGGGCCTGATTGAAAAAGGATTTCCGTGTGTCTTTTCAGAGTCCGGGTCGCTGTTGAAAGAAATTCAGGATTCCTACAATCCAATTTCGAAGACTTCAGAACTAAAGGTCCTTGCGCCGGTCTATTCTGCAGATGTGTTGGTGTTGGATGAGCTCGGTGCGACCGTGCCAACAGATTGGGTTCGCGACACGATGTATCAAATCATCAACAAGCGATACAACGACAACAAGCTCACTATCTTCACGACTAATTACACCGACGAAGGTCGTCCAATTATCGACCCTTCAACCTCAAAACCCACGGTAGGACGAGAGCAGAAGTTGGAAGAGCGAATTACGAGCCGGTTGCGGAGCCGACTCAATGAAATGTGCACGACTGTTATGATGAGCGGAGAAGACTATCGAACTCACATGGGACGACGCCGATTTGACATAGCGCGAGGTTAAGGCACGTGTCTCTTCTCGATGAACTCGCGATATTGAGCCTTTAAAGATGGCTGCAATTGGAATGCTTTATTGAAGTCGTTGGCAGCTTCCACTTTCTTATTTTGCAGCGTTTCAATAACCGCGCGATTCGCATATGCTTGAGCCAGCGACGGATCGATCGCGATGGCCTTCGAATAGTCAGCTAAAGCTCCGTTTAAATCTTTGCTCTCCTGACGTACGAGTCCACGACCATAGTAGATCCCCGCATCGTCCGACTTAAGCTCCAACGCTGTCGAGTAATCTGCAATTGCGCCGGCGAGATCCGTTTTTGCCTGCCGAACTACTGCTCGATTGATATAAGCCAGGTAGAAGTCCGGACTCAGTGCAATTGCTTGAGAATAGTCTGAGTAGGCGCCGTCCAGATCCTTCTTCGCCTGTAAAGCGATGCCGCGATTGTAAAAAGCATCTGATGATTTGGGGTTGAACTTAATCGCATTCGAGTAATCTGCAATCGCGGCGTCGTTGTCGCCCTTTGCGCTGTATGCATTACCTCGATTGTTATAAGCGAGTGAAAACTGTGGTTGGAGTTCGATGACTTTCGTAAAGTCGGCGATTGCGAGGTCGAGACTGTTTTTATTTAGCAGCACGACTCCGCGGTTATAGTAGTTTTCATGATCTGTGGGCGCTAGCTCTATTGCTTTCGTGTAATCTGCCAGGGCGCCTTCGACGTCATTCTTGCTGAGCAGTGCATTTGCTCGATTGTTATAAGCCGCGGCGATAATGATTGGCAGACCTTTCAATGAGATCGCTTTAGTGAAGTCTTCAATCGCTCCCTCGACATCACCCTGGCTACGTCGTGTGACGCCACGGTTGTTGTAGTCCTCGGCTGATTTGGGTGTTTGAGAGAAGGCGGAAGTTGTGGCAATTTGTGAGATGAGGATCAGTAGCAGTATGTATCGATTCATGTAGTTTAGCCTTTCACCTGTAGTGTTCGAGTTTGAGGTTTCTCTGCGCTCTCTGTTCTGTGCGGTTTGAATGTCCGACGAACTTTAGTTTGTCGTTGATCGGCTAGCGCCGCTTCAAGAATTCACGGTCAAGAATGCAATCACGACAAACTAAAGGAAGCTCTGATGAAGTACGACAGGCTGTTAGCCTGTCGTGGTTGCCCCACGATTGTGGCCAAGATCGCCGACAGGCTAACAGCCTGTCGTACTTAATCAGACCTTCCTATAAAGTTCGTCGGACATCTAAACCGCAGAGACGCAGCGCTTAGGCAGCAACCAAACGGTTTCATCCTGAAAGGATGAACGTTAATAGCCGTGGGCGAGCGGCTTTGCGCGGAGCCCACGGTTAAAAGAATTGTAAGTTCTGACCCTGAAAGGGTCAGACAATGAAAACGGTTGGACCCTTTCAGGGTCTCTCATCTTGCCGTGGGCTTCGCGCAAAGCCGCTTGCCCACGGCTATTAACTTCGGTCCCTTCGGAACCAGAAAATCCGGCCAAAAAACAAGAAGTTATTGGTTTGCTACGCAGAGAACGCAGAGGCAGCGCAGAGAAGAAATAGTAAAATCCATCCTTTGACAGAGGTCGTTCGTGTCTGCCGTCATAGTTATGTAAAATGCTTCGACTTTCAAGTTTACATTTCGAGCATAATCCCTGATGCCCAAACGCACAGACATTCAGAAAATACTGATTATAGGATCTGGACCCATCGTAATTGGTCAGGCTTGCGAGTTTGACTATTCCGGCACACAAGCGTGCAAGGCGCTTCGTCAAGAGGGATACAACATCGTCCTCGTCAATTCAAACCCTGCCACGATCATGACCGACCCTGAAACGGCCGATGTAACTTACATCGAACCGCTGACCGTTTCTTCATTGACTGAGATCATTCGAAGCGAGCGACCAGACGCGTTGTTGCCGACGGTCGGAGGTCAAACGGCTTTGAATTTGGCAATAGCTCTATCGGATGCGGGAGTGTTGGAGCAGTTTGGTGTTGAAATGATCGGCGCGAATCGCGAAGCGATCAAGATTGCTGAAAACCGTTTATTGTTCAAGCAGGCAATGGACGAAGCGGGTCTGCAAATGCCGCGCGGCGGTTTTGCTAAATCCTGGGACGAAGCCCGGGAACTTGTCACCAAAACTGGATACCCGGCGATCATCAGACCCTCATTCACGTTGGGTGGCACAGGCGGCGGCATCGCTTACAACCCTGAAGAATTTGAAGAGATTGTGCGTGGCGGACTGGCTGCGTCTCCCATTCATGAAGTCCTGATTGAAGAGTCGATCCTTGGCTGGAAAGAATTTGAACTCGAGGTCATGCGTGATCTTGCGGACAATGTAGTAATCATCTGTTCCATTGAGAATTTCGATCCGATGGGAGTGCATACTGGTGATTCGATCACGGTTGCTCCAGCCCAAACATTAACTGACCGCGAATACCAACTGATGCGCGATATGGCCATCAAGATAATTCGCAAAGTGGGAGTAGAAACGGGCGGATCGAATATTCAGTTTGGTGTAAACCCGGAGAACGGCGACATTCGCGTGATTGAAATGAATCCGCGCGTCTCACGATCGTCAGCGCTGGCATCGAAAGCCACTGGTTTTCCGATCGCAAAGATTGCGGCGAAACTTGCAGTCGGTTACACGCTCGACGAAATCCCGAACGACATAACGAGGAAGACTCCGGCATCTTTCGAACCAACTATCGATTACGTTGTTGCGAAAATTCCCAAGTGGGACTTCGAAAAATTTCGCGAAGCTGAAGACGTCCTGGGTACCCAGATGAAATCCGTAGGCGAGGTGATGGCCATTGGCCGTACTTTCAAGGAGGCATTGTTCAAAGGCCTGCGCTCTCTCGAGGCCGTGAAACCACTTCGCCTGGAGGACATCTCGGATGACGAACTCCAGCGCAAGTTGGCACGTCCAAACTCACAACGCTTTTCCTACATAACTTACGCGCTGCAACATGATTGGCCGATTCAGGAGATCTACAGGCTTTCGAAAATCGATCCCTGGTTCCTGGATCAGCTGCAGCAGGTAATGGAGATACAGCGCAACATTGAAGGCTTGAAACTCGAAGACATCTCACCTGACGTCTTGCGTGAATTCAAAGAAGTGGCTCTCTCAGATCGCCGTCTTGCTTACCTTACCGAGGTTTCAGAAGACGAGGTTCGTTCTTTCAGAAAAGAACTCGGCATCATACCTGTCTATAAACGCGTTGATACTTGTGGCGCTGAGTTTGAATCTCACACTCCATATCTTTACTCAACCTATGAAACTGAGGACGAGGCGAATCCGACCGGTCAAAAAAAGATCATGATCCTCGGTTCCGGCCCCAATCGAATCGGTCAGGGTATCGAGTTTGATTACTGCTGTTGTCACGCCTCGTTTGCTCTTCACGAAGCCGGCTTCGAAACGATAATGGTGAACTGCAATCCCGAAACTGTTTCCACCGATTACGACACTTCCGATCGTCTTTATTTCGAGCCACTCACTTTCGAAGACGTGATGAACATTGTCGACCTTGAAAAGCCGGATGGCGTCATCGTTCAGTTTGGTGGTCAGACGCCCTTGAATCTCGCGATGAGGCTGCAAGAAGCCGGAGTTAAAGTGATCGGTACTTCTCCGGATTCAATCGACCTCGCAGAAGATCGCAAGCGCTTCGGATCATTGCTTCGCGATTTGGGAATTCCGCAGCCAGAGAATGGCATGGCTGCTTCGGTTGAAGACGCAAGAGAAGTAGCTGAGCGAATTGGTTACCCGGTTTTGGTTCGTCCAAGTTACGTGTTGGGTGGACGCGCCATGGCAATCGTTTACGACGCCGAAGCCCTTGAGAATTATGTGCGCAACGCTGTCGGTTTCACTCCGGATCGTCCGGTTTTAATCGACAAGTTTCTCGAACAGGCTGCGGAGTTTGACGTGGACGCGCTCGCCGACGAAACCGCTTGCGTAATCGCAGGGATACAGGAACACATCGAGGAAGCTGGCATTCACTCCGGCGATTCCTCCTGCGTATTGCCGCCCATTCGAATCGATCCTGAGCATTTAGAGACGATGCGTCACTACACGCGAAAGCTTGCAAGTGCATTGCACGTTCGTGGATTGATGAATACTCAATTTGCGATCAAGAACGATCGAGTCTATGTGCTCGAGGTTAATCCACGTGCGTCGCGAACGGTTCCATTCGTATCGAAAGCGACGGGTGTTCCAATCGCGCGCATAGCGGCGCTGGTCATGGCAGGTACTAAACTCAGCGACTTCTCACTGCCTGACGAACTGACGGTGAAGAAGTTCTTCATAAAATCGCCTGTGTTTCCGTTCGCAAAATTTCCAGGTGTAGATCCCATTCTGAGTCCGGAAATGCATTCGACAGGCGAAGTGATGGGAATCGGAGATACATTTGGCGAAGCGTATGGAAAAGCCATGTTGGGCGCGGGACTTGAACTTCCTTCGAAAGGAAATGCGTTTCTGAGCGTGAGTGAGAACGACAAGGGCGCCGCAGTGCTGCTGGCTCGCAAACTAAATCGACTTGGATTCGATCTCATTGCGACGCTTGGAACCGCGGCCAGGCTCCGCGAAGTTGGTTTGCCGGTGGAGACCGTTTTCAAGGTTAACGAAGGGCGACCTAATATCGCGGACCTCATAAAGAGTGGAGACATCTCACTTGTCATTAATACACCGATGGGTCGTGCCTCGCACTACGATGAACAGGCAATCCGGCGCGCTGCTCTTCAGTTCAGTGTCCCCTGCGTGACAACGATGACTGGTGCCCAGGCTCTTGTTGAAGCGATCGCAGATCTAAGCGCACGCTCTGCCCCCAATGTCCATTCCATTCAGGAACTGCATGCAATGACCAGCCCGTTAGACGCAGTGACTTCTGCGTGAGTGGTAACCGTGGGACTGAATTCTCAAGAAACAATCAGGCGAATTATCACTGAGTGTCAGACCATTGCAGTGATCGGTCTCTCCTCCGATCCGTGGCGGGCTTCGAATAGCGTCGCAAGTTACATGCGACGTAACGGATATAGAGTGATTGCCGTTAATCCAAACGAGAGTGAAGTGTTTGGAGATCACGCATACGGGCATCTTTCTGAGGTAGCCGAGAAAGTCGATCTCGTAGATGTTTTCCGACGATCGGACGAAGCCGGTAAGGCGGTCGATGATGCGATTGCCTTTGGCGCGAAAGCGGTTTGGTTGCAGGAAGGCGTTATCGATCAAGCGGCCGCTCAGCGCGCGCTGGATGCCGGGCTGCTGGTCGTAATGGATCGGTGTTGGTTAAAAGAGCACTTAAGACTGAATCGAGAATAGAATGTCTACTCCAATACGTGCAGTTGTAATTACTGTCAGCGATGCATGTGCACGTGGAGAACGGCGCGATGAATCAGGTGACAAATTAGCAGAACTGTTGAGCGGAATGGGCGCGCAAATCGCTTTTCGCGAAATAGTCTCAGACGATTTAGAGCCGCTCACTGAACTCTTGAAAAAGCATTCTGAGAGTGATGACGTTAATTTAATTGTTACGACTGGTGGAACGGGTTTTGGTCCGCGTGACAACACACCGGAAGCGACAAAGAGGATCATTGATCGTGACGCGCCTGGTCTCTCGGAAGCGATGCGCGCGGAATCTCTCAAGCATACGCCAATGGGAATGACTTCACGCGGAGTTTGTGGCGTTAGATCACGATGTTTGATTGTGAATCTGCCTGGATCACCGAAAGCAGTGATTGAGAGTTTTGCTGTCATCCGACCGGTATTGCCTCACGTTGCCGACTTGTTGGCAGGTAAGACCCGGCATGACCTCTCGAAGTTGTGAAAAATAATCAACCATCATCTTCCTGGCAGGGTTCATATGAACTTAACGAACCGGTAACGTCATCGTAGCTCGCTAGAGATATCGTTAGAACTAATTCAAGAGGTTGCCCATAGCTGGGTTGAGGGTCGTGGTGCTTGCAAAGGTAATCGCGACCTTCTTTTTTCACAGCACTGCGCAGAGAAGGACTTACAGATCGATAGGAGCGTTGGTTTATCCCAGCGCCTTCTTCGAAACGTCCTTAATATTTATCGGAGCGATCTTGTCAGGTGGATGTGAGGTTTCGTCGGATGCAGCCGTTTCATCAACAACCTTTGCGACAGCTCGCCTGAGATCTGATGCGACGCTGCGCACTGAACGCGATGCATTCAAAACGTGGAACCCGAATTCCGCGCTCATCCTGTCAAACACCTTCAGCATTCGTGTTTGATACGCAATGAAACTGTCGTAGAAGTCTTCACCGAGATGCAGGTCCATGCCTGACTCCCAGTAATCAAATCCCCGACCAGATGCGAGCACACGTTCGACAAGTTGTTGGGGAGACTGGATTCGCAAATAAAAAACAACATCGGGAACTAACGCCATTCCGTAGATTGATCTAATCCACGCTGAATCAATTCCACGTACTTCCGCGCGGGCGAGTGCTGAGTAGATATACCGGTCAGTTAATACGACGAAGCCTGATCGCAACGCAGGCAACATTTCATTCTCGAGCCGATCGATGAAGTCAGTCGCATAAAAGAGCTGCATCGTCAGTCGACCCAACGTGTGACCTGTCTTCGCCTCCTTGAGACCTCTACCGGCGAGAACTGACCTGGTCATACCCGTATCCAGCACAGCATGACCACGCGATTCGAGCCATGCGCGAAGCATTGCGATGTGGGTCGACCTGCCGACACCGTCCGTGCCTTCGATCACTATCAGCTTTCCGCTGTACTCTTCCTGCTCCACCCCGGGAAGTGGCGCGCCGTAGAACTGATGGTTTTTAATTTGACTTCGACCGCCTTCTGGTTAGATGTTGACTGATCATTAAGCGCATCTCGCGCTGTTGCCTTTCAATCGATCGACTGGCATCGATTACCGTTAATCCAAACTCGGAGACCATCCGATCGTATTCCTCCAGGATCTTGCCCTGGAATATAGTAAAGCTTTCCTCCGGATCGTCAGCGAAACCAACATCCATGCCCGCTTCGTAATACTTCAAATTCGGTCGACCCGAAACGATCCGATCAATTGCAATGTCGAGTGGCGCTCTAAAGAAAAATGCCATCGTTGGTTTTACAGCAAACGAATAGACCGCACGCACCCAATCGCGATTGCAACCCCGCGCAACATCGCGAGCGAACGCCGTATAAATGTAGCGGTCAGCGAGTACAATGGCGCCCGCTTTCAAGGGTGGAATGATGTCTCGTTCAGTTCGATCCGCGAAGTCGGTGGCGTGGAGAAGAGAGAAGCTGGCAGGAGTAAAGAGGTGCCGTTTCTTGGCTCGTTTCGTCGTGTCCTTCACCAGTGGTGATGAATTCCATTCGGAGAAAAAAACGGGGTAGCCTTCCGCTTTAAGCCATTGATGAAGAAGAGCCAGCTGAGTGGATTTGCCACTTCCATCTGTGCCCTCTACAACGAAAAGTTTGCCGGGAAATTGATGTCTGCCATATGAAATCATCGGCGCCAGAGACTAGGTCACGCGTGTTACAGCAATGTGAATCCTCGTCATAAACCTTTTAGTTGATGAGAACTTTGTATCTCTTCCGCCATGCCAAAGCAAGTTCGAAGGCGTTCTCCACTCCGGAGGAGTGAGATGTTTATAGTTTTCGACAGTTCTAAAGTTGCGCACTCCTTTAAGGAGTGCAGGGTACTTACATTCTTCGCAATCTATAAACATTAAACCCCTACGGAGTGAGGATTACCGGTCGCTCACAAACTCACCGCATGCGACTTTCTTCTGCGACTGCAGGTGATTGCTCAGAATCTGATAGAAGCACTTGAGACACACGCCGGTTGTGTCCTGCTCCTTATCGTCACGAATCTTCACTCCACACCAAACGCAGACGACATGGAATAAATGCCTTCGTTTGTCTTTTCTACGCACTGCGTCCTCCTTGTTCGATTCGATCAGTTCTGCTTCATTGCCAACTGCCATTGACCCTGAAACTTCACGCTCGAAACTAAACAATCAAGGTTACGTCGTTATAGACGGCAGGTTAAATGTCCGTATCACTAAACGCGGCCCTGGTCGTGAAATTCAGATGATTATTAGGCCGCCTTCAGTTCCATCGTAAATAAAACTTTTCTCTGTGCGCGCTGTTAACATTTTGGTAACATCGGTGCCAACGCGACTACCCTGTCGCATCGATAGTTCAAGCCGACGCAAAGCCATCAAGCGACTACGCCGGTAAGTGCTGGGAGGAGTTCAAGGTGAAGCCCAGAACCTACAGGAATTCTTTTTCTTCAAAGATGATCGACGTCTGTTTGCTGTGGATATGGCTAATCGTCGGAGGATGCTCAGCGCTTGGTTCGAACTCCGGAAAAGTCGTCGTTCGTGAAAACGTCTCCGCAACCCAACGCCAGGAATTGATCACCTCACTCAAAAGCATAACGGGTTGGTCCAGCTTGCACTTCGATCATCAAGGCGTTTTGCAGGTGGAAAGTGAGCCGGTAGCAAGTGGTTCGGCAACTGCTCGTAGTCTTCTTACACGTGCAGTTGACGGCAATAAGATAATTGTATTGGAAGATGCAAGTTCGCGACTTGACGTCGCTTTCTGTCGAGTGGTTAAGGCGCGCTGGTTAACAAATACCGGGACCCGGCTGCCCGCATTTGTCGTGCTGATAGACTTTGCTGACTTTCACGAGGTAATCGGCGACAAGGAAGCTCGAGCTGCCTTCAATGTTGGCTGGGGCGTCTTGCACGAACTGGATCACGTCGTTTCTGATTCAACAGATTCCGATGCGCAGGGACTCCTAGGCGAATGTGAGACACATATTAACGCCATGAGGCAGGAGATCGGGCTGCCAGTTAGAGCCGATTACTTTTATGTCGAATCAACTCTGAAAGCCGATCCAAATTTCAATAGTAAGCTCGTTCGACTCTCATTTGAACAGTACGACTCCAACAGGCTACGCACGCGACGTTACTGGATCGTTTGGGATGCAAGAGTTGTTGGAGGCTTATCCACCATCAACCAGACTGCAGCTGTTCAGGCTATCCGCTCACACCGCAATTAAAACTAAGACACCACCAGGCTTTAGCCGGTGGTACTTCAAATTCCAAGCTACCCGTTCGCATCTACATTCGGACACCACCAGGCTTTAGCCGGTGGTTCTTCAACTTCACAGCTACAAAACGTGCTGTAGAAAAACTTCCTGGACACCACCAGGCTTTAGCCGGTGGTTCTTCAACTTCACAGCTATTGAAGCGGACTGACAACGTTTCTTTCGTCTCGGCTTTGGTTGAAATTGAACTACCACCGGCTAAAGCCTGGTGGTGTCCAGGAAGTCTTCCGAGCACGTTTTGTAGCTGTGAAATTGAAGAACCACCGGCTAAAGCCTGGTGGTGTCCAGGAAGTTTTCCGAGCACGTTTTGTAGCTGTGAAATTGAACTACCACCGGCTAAAGCCTGGTGGTGTCGCTGTAGTTGTGTTGCGCGCGTGGATTAGCCGTGAAATTGAACTACCACCGGCTAAAGCCTGGTGGTGTCGCTGTAGTTGT
>Ga0070681_10000096_pt1 | contig 65324 bp, 83 predicted proteins | sample KBSC83BmetaG_FD_65650 | JGI IMG/M metagenome (GOLD analysis project Ga0070681, IMG submission 65650) | Corn rhizosphere microbial communities from Kellogg Biological Station, Michigan, USA - KBS C8-3B metaG | ecosystem: Host-associated > Plants > Roots > Rhizosphere | place: USA: Michigan...
GCGCGGACTTGAGTGGCGCGAACTTGAGTGGCGCGAACTTGAGTGGCGCGGACTTGAGTGGCGCGGACTTGAGTGGCGCGAACTTGAGTGGCGCGAACTTGAGAAGCGCGGACTTGGGAGATCAGTGGATCATCCAGGGTGCCACTCGTAGCGACGGCTACCCCTTCTTTCTCCAGAAACTCACCGGTGACAAGGTGCCAATGGTGAAAGCCGGGTGCCGGTATTTATCGCTGGAGGACGCGCAAAAGCACTAGGAAAAAACCAGGGCCGGCCAACCCTTGCTGGTCGAAACCGAAACCATCGTCCGTTGCATGGTGGCACTGGCGCGCGTGCGAAAGCTTATGGTGTAGGGGCGCGTTCGACGCGGCGAAATCGCGAAACGAGTGAAGCGACAGCGTAACGAGAGGAGCAACACAATATGAGCAACGTACACGCCTTAGTAACTCCCAACGTCATCACGGCGGCTGATCTGCTGGACGTTGCCCAGGAACTCGGCAAGCAAGCCGGCCAGGGCAAGGACACCCAGGTCAAGTTCCTGCTCAAGGTGCTCGAAGGTGCATACCATAATGCTATTGACCTTGCTGGCAATAAGCATGGCAAGGACATCGACGACGCCACCAAGCTGGTCGAAGCCTATGTGAAAGCGCAGAGCGGTGCGACGGTGTTCGATCATAAGGCGCCGAATCAGCGCAAGACCATCTCCTGTGCCCGCACCATGATCAAGTTCGGTCAGTGGACCAAGGGCGGCAATGGCGAACCCATCGCGTCGGCGAACAACCTGATGACGATGCGGCAGAAGCTGCGGCAAAATCCAACTGAGGCAAAGAAGCTCGACGATGCTGCTAACACTTTGCTCAAGCAGGCGCGCACACAGTTGAAGCGCGACACGCTGCTGACTGACGAGGAGTTGCGCCAGCTTTGCTACAAGAAACCCAAGGGTGATGCGCCAACCGCTGAAGAGCGGTTGGAATCAACACGCAAGCTGCTCGACAAGCTGATCAAGGGCGATCTTCCCGACGGTGCGCAGGATAACTCGTCCGACGTGATCGTGGCGCGGGATTCTTTGACACGGCGCTTGATTGCGATCGCCAAAGCCAAGGGTACGGCGAAGCAAGGTGGAACCACTTTAAAGTGAGAGGAGCAAAACGAAATGAATTTGAACCAAGCACGACGCGAGGCCACGAGATTGATCAATTCTGGTCAAGCCGTGATGTTCTCGTCTGGTTCGGGCATCGGCAAGAGCCAGACGGTCTACCAGATGTTCGAACAGATCAAGGCGCGCGACGCCGAGAAGAACATCACATGGGGTTTCGGCACCATCTTTGCCGCCACGCAAACCCCGCCCGATCTGATCGGGTATCAGTTCAAGGGCGAAAGAGCGTTTCCCACGGGAGAAGTGGACGCCGAAGGGCGTCCGGCCCTTCGTACCGTCACGGTAACCGATCCGAGCGTACCGCTGTGGATGATATCGACAGAAGGCAAGCCAGCATGGATGTACGATCGCTTCTTCCTGTTTATCGACGAGTACGGCCAGGGCGAGGGCGACGTGAAGCGCGGCCTTGCTGAAATATTCCTCAATGGTGGCACGTCGCCGTGGTATCTGCCGCCGGGTTCTGTAAGAGTTGCTGCAACGAACAAAGGGGTTCGTTATGGCGTGAGCAAGGACTTCGACTTCTGCATCGCCCGCCGCACGCTCTTGGAGATCGACGGTGACGTAGACGTGTGGCTGAGCTACGCCGACAAGCCTTACATCCACCAGGGCCGGCAATGGGTGACGATGCCCGTGATCAAGGCGTGGGCCGCGACCAACCCGCAAATCCTCTTTGAACAAGAGCCGAAGGATCAGGGGCCGTGGTGCAATCCGCGGCAGTTATGCGCCGTTGACCGGTACCTGCAAGTGACATTCGAGGAGCAGGGCAACCAGGACGTGGATGCGCTGGCGATTTCCAGTATCGCCGGCACCATCGGAATGCCCGCCGCGCAATCGCTGATCAACCACCTGCAATTCCGACTTGAACTGCCGAGCTATGCTGACGTGGTGTCCGACCCGGACGGGACGCCGGTGCCGACGCGTGCCGATCTGCAAATGCTGATGGCCTACGAGCTTGCGGGCTACACCAGGGCCGAAGACCTTGCCGCGTGCATCACCTACATCCAACGCCTGGAGAAGGTCGCCAAGGACATGGGTGTGACCTACATTTCTGCTCTGCTTCGCAGAGATTACAAGAACATCATCAACCAGCCGGCGATGCAGGGATGGATCAACAAGAACGCGACATTGATTTCGGTCATCCACGCGTTGAGCAGCAACTAATTCCCGCGCGGGATAGGGGGTGTGCGGATAGCCTGTGGATCAACAGGACGGCACACCCCCGCTTACCGCCGCGGTAACAGGATCAACGAATGCCGTTGCCAGATAAAATGCTGACGCCATTCGCTGGCCCTGTCGAGGACCTGCAAAGGTTGATCGACTGGAAATTGGGAAGCACGCAACACCTGCGGCGCTACAAGACGAGAAGAGGAGCAACCATGCAACGGCAATTCACCATAGAGCTTCGCGTCGACTATGCTGACAACGAGAAGAACCAGGCCATGCGGCTGGCGTGCCAGCAAGCGGCACAGCACCTCAACGCGACGGCGGTATTGCTTTCGGACGGGCAGCGTCCGCAGATCGCCGTGTTCAGCGACGACTTCTATTCCGGACGCGAGGAGATCGAACTGGTCTCCGGCACGATCCAATCTGGATTAGATTCCATCGGCGGCGACGCCAACGACTCGCCGGTCAGCAATGAACTGCTGAACGCGTTCGGTCAATGAAGGTCAGAGTCAACATCGGCGAGATACCAAGTGTAGAGCAGACGCGCTTCCGCTCGTTTGCCGAGAGATACTTACTTACGCGAGCGCCACATTGGCCCGTGGGTAAAGAAACAGAGATGGCGTGGGAAGCCACGCTGGATGCCAAGCGGTTCTATCGCATGATCGAAGCGCAGGGCAAGAACCTCAATGCGTTCATCAAGGAAGAGGAAGCTGCGCAACTGTGAGTGACTTCACTGGCGAAGCAACCGGCAGACTACTACGGCGTGAATGGCGTAGACGCATCAGTAACGCCATCGTTCGCCACCGAGAGGATGTTCGACGCCGCAATATGATCGTCGCCGCTCCGATTGGAGCACCGGAAGAACAGTGGCAAGCGTACCAAGCGTGGTGTGACGTCCGACTGGCATATCTAAAACGAGAGAGGAGTGAGCTATATGACGACACCCCCCGAACCAGAAGAAAGCTCGCCGGATACTATCGAACCATGTGGTCTGACGCCGCAGCAAAAGCAGCAGTGGGGCGACACCATGAGCCTCATGACGTGGACCTGTCCCGGGTTCCGTCATCTGTTCTACAAGCTCCTCGCCAACAACCGCGGCGAGATAGCAGCGGTGCCGAGCCGGCAAGTGCCGATCGCGGCGACTGACGCGCGCAACATCATCATCAACCCGGACACGTTTTTCAAGCTGTCCCTGAAGCAGCGGGTGTTCGCCATCGGCCACGAGATCATTCACAACGTCTTCGACGACGTGAACTTCCTGCATCGCTGCTCTAAGGCTGGAACGGTCCTGATGAGCGACGGAACGACTCGTCCGTTCATCAACAAGATGATGCAGCACGCGATGGACTACCGCATCAATGCGCTCCTGGTTGACAGCAAGATAGGTGAGCCGCTTCCCGGTATTTGTCTGGACCCTGAGATTGGCAAGGCCGACGACAGCGTGGTGGATATCTACAAGAAAATCTACGACGACGCTGAGTCAGACGGGCGTATCGTTCCCGGCAACAGCTTCGATCAGCTATTAACTCCCGGTGCCAGCACCGGGCAGACGCCCTCGCAAGCGCAGGCTTCGCGCAACCCGCAACAGTGGAAAGTTGAAACAGCGGCAGCGCAGCAACTCGAAGCCATGAAGTCGCAGGGCAAGATGGCGCACGCGTTGCAGCGCTTCTTCCAGCAAATACTGGAGCCCGTGGTTCCCTGGACCGAACATATCAAGGGCATCTTCAACCGCAAGGTGGGGTCGGGCACCTACAACTGGCGCAAGCCCGACAGGCGCTTCATCACAAGGGATTTGTACATGCCATCGCGTTCCGGCAACGGCGCGGGCTGGGTAGTGGTGTGGGGCGACACGTCGGGCTCCATCGGCCAGGACGAACTCTGCCAGTATATGGCAGAACTCACCGAGATCATGGAGTCCTGTCAACCTAAGAGGCTGACAATATGCTGGTGCGACGCCGAGATACACCGCATCGACGAATTGGAAGAACCGGCTGACATGGATGCCCTCAAGGAGAGCATCGACGGCGACAAGATCGGCGGCGGCGGCACCAACATGCATCCGGTGCTGGACTGGATCAACCAGCAAAGCGAACGCCCGGAAATCATGATCGCGTTCACGGACGGCTATGTCACGTTTCCGGACGCCGAGCCCGACTTCCTGATGATCTGGGCCAGCACCACGGACATGAAATATCCGTTTGGCGACGTGGTGCGGATCAACCCGGAGGGCGCGTGAATGACATCACCCGACATCGCACGCATGATCGCCACCGGCGATCGCGCTGACTTGAAGAAGTGGCTCATCGAGTGCTCGAACGCCGCGCTCTTGGAGCATTGGGTCAGGTTGTCCTGTTGTAAGGTGCAGGACTTTCAAGAGTTGACCTCTGCCGAGATGATTAAGCGCGAGATAATTCGTGAAGCGAAATTACCCGTGACGGTACCGCCAGCCCTAGCTCGCTCCCCGAGCTAGGGTGCTTTTTTGAAATTTCAACCCGCGAGCGTGTGCGCAGCGCAAGCGAAGCATATCGCGAGCAATCAACCAAGCGCGAGTGAAGCGCCAGCGCAACGAGAAAGGAAAAACCAAAATGAGTTGGGGTAACAGAAATCGACAGCACCGACAGCCGAAAGAACCCGCGTCACTCGGCGACGTACGCGTTGCTAACGCGTGCGCCACGATCAACAGCATGATGATCAGAGCGGCCAACCTGATGGTGCCATACTCGCCATCGCGCGAAGCAGTGCTTCCGATGCTGTTCGCCGACGACACGTTAATAAAACTTCAAGCAGTGCGCGGAATGGTCGATCCAGCATATACGTCTTGCCAGTACCCCATCGCTGCTGACGTCGACCTGCAAATCAAGTTTACCGACGCGGCAGTGCCACCCATCACACCGGAGTTCTTGTGCGTGCAGCCGGAACGAGCTAGCCCACTTCTGAATGCCGTCGAAGAGATCAGGGCGATCTATCTTCAGTACGAGAAGGTGAAACATGTGCTGCGCTGGATGAACCGCAACGCCACCGCCGGCGCCGTTCGTCACTATTGGCCGACCGTCTTGCAGCTATGTCCGAATGCTCCGGCGCTCAAGGAATTAACGAGCACGCCGACGCGGTTTGCAACACCGCGCAACATCGGCGAGATGCTGCAACTGATCCGGGATACGTCTGCAACGATGTCTGCATCCGTGATGCTTCCTGCGGATGCGACTTACCGGCCATATAAAGAACTGAAGCTGCGTTTCCGTACACGAACGGTCAGCGACGGCGTACATGCTTTCGCGACCGACGAGATGAACATTAGCCTCTAAGCGAGATCACACGCGCGTTCCGCGCGGGTGCTGGGAAGATAGAAAGCGTAGCACATTGCCCAACCGGGTCCTGATTCTTGATTTCGAGACGTACTACGACAAAGAGTACTCTCTCAAGAAAATGCCGACACCGAATTATATCTTGGACCCCCGGTTCGAGACCATCATGCTTGCCGCCAAGGTGGATGACGGCGAGCACCAGATCATAGACGGGCCTGACGTGCCCGCGTTCCTGGCACAGTTCGATCCGAAGCAAACCACCACGGTCACCTTCAATGCGCTGTTCGATAACTCGATCCTGGCGTGGCGCTACGGATTCGTCCCCCACACCATGATCGACGCGATGGGCATGGCGCGTGCGCTATGGGGGCACAAGCTGCATCGCTTCTCCCTGAAGGAAATCTCCGAGTTCCTGGGACTGCCCGCCAAGCTCGACACCCTGATGAAGGTGGAAGGGTTAAACCGTGCAGCGATTCTTCAGGCGGGGTTGTGGACGCAGTTCTGCGAATACGCTTTACGTGATAACATAAATTGCGAGGGGATTTATCTCAAAGCATATCCCGAATTTCCCTGGGCTGAGCGCCGCCTGATGGACATGGTGTTGCGCTGCTGCGTCGAGCCTAGATTTCAGTGCAATATCCCCATGTTGACGGATCACCTGGTCGACGTGAAAGCCGCCAAGGCCGCGCTAATCCAAGATGCTGGGTCAATCGACACCAAGGTGATCATGTCAACGCCGAAGTTCAAAAAGGCGTTGGAGGATTTAGGCGTCGAAGTCGAGATGAAAATCTCGCCGACCACCGGCAAGGAAACACCCGCGTTCGCCAAGACCGACGAGTTCATGAATAACCTGCTGGAGCATAGCGACCCTATGGTCGCGTCGCTCGCAGCGGCAAGAGTGGGCCTCAAGAGCACGCTTGAGGAGACGCGCACTGAAAAACTCCTAAGCATCGCGTCATTGCCATGGGTAAGCAGCGATGACGCACCCCTGATGCCGATCCCGCTCCGGTACGGCGCCGCCCACACTCACCGGCTGGGTGGCGACTGGGGCATGAACATGCAGAACATGCCGACCGTGCGCGGCAGCAAGGGGAAATCCAAACTGCGACTCTCGCTGGTAGCGCCGCCTGGCTACAACGTGCTGACGATCGATTTGGGTCAGATCGAAGCGCGCATGGTGGCATGGCTGTGCGGCTGCAAAACACTCCTGGAAGAGTTCGCCAAGTACGACGCCGGCGACAAGAGTTTCGATCCGTATAACCGCCTGGCATCTGCGATCTTCGGGAGACCTGTTGATCGAAAATTGACTGGCACACCGGACGAGATCATGGGTTTCATTGGTAAGGGCGGCATTCTCGGGCTTGGCTACGTCTGCGGAAAAGACAAGTTCGACACCATGGTGACGCGCGGCGCGCGGGCGCAGGGCGTGGACATCAGCGTGGTTTACACCCGCGCTATCGGTGACAAAGCCGTCGACGTGTACCGTCGCCGCTATCACGAAATCCCGGCGGGCTGGAACAAGCTCAACCATATCGTTGCGACGTACTGGCTGAGTGGATCGGCATCGACGACGTTCGGGCCGGTCACGATTTCAAACGGCAGGGTTTTGCTGCCAAGCGGATTGTCGCTGAATTACGCCGACCCGCAGAGCTTTACGTCCGACACAGGTCGGACGGAATATCGTTACCGCTACGGTAAGATGTGGCACCGGATGTACGGCGGAAAATTGCTTGAAAATATCTCGCAAGCGCTCGCTCGCATCATAGTGATGAACGCGGCCCTTCGGATTCGCGACCGCGGGCTTTACACGGTCAACCCTCGCGATTACTTGTTTTGTTTGCAAGCTCACGATGAATTGGTTTTCGTCGTCCGCGACGAAGAGCTAGAACAAGCCAAGCAACTCATTCACGCCGAGATGATCCGTGCACCTTCATGGGGGCGCGACATTCCGCTGGTAGCGGACGTTGGAGTTGGTCCTTCTTACGGAGAGGCAAAGACCTGATGAAACCGAAGAACATTTATCTGGCGGGTCCGATGCAGGGCTACCCGCAATTCAACTTCCCGCGCTTTAACGCCGTGGCTCGTGCCCTTCGGGCGAACGGCCACAAGGTGTTCAACCCCGCGGAAAAAGATATCGAACGTCACGGTGGTGTGAACATCGCAAACCTCTCTGGCTCGCTAGAGCAGGCCAAGACCGAACACAAGTTCTCGCTTCGCACTGCGCTGGAAGACGACCTGCGTTTCATCTGCAAGGAAGCGGACACCATCGTTCTTCTGCCGGGCTGGGAGAAGTCCAACGGCGCGATGGCTGAACATCGCACAGCGGTAGCACTCATGAGCGAGGGCATGGAGATCATCTACCTGTCCGAAGACATGTGTGCCACCATGGAAGCGTTGGGGGCACTCGCCGATGCAGCGTAAAGTCCAGCGCGCACCTGTTCTACCCCAACGCCCGCGCGTTCTTAAAAACGCGCCGCCGCTCGCGCCGAACCCGTTCGAGGATGCCGCACGAGGCCGCGATCCCGTGCCGGCTCAGAAACGCTTGCTGGAAGCCTCCAGCGAGCAGCGCAAGATGTACCCCATTGCGACGGGCCTGCTGGACTACTTCCCGGACGCCTGCGCTGCCGTTGCCGAGGTAAGCTTCAAGGGCAACCAGAAACACAATCCTGGCGAACCGATGCACCATGCGCGCGGTAAGTCGAGCGATCACGCCGACTGTATCGCCCGGCACCTGGTCGAGCGTGGCGGTTTCGACGGCGGCATCAGGCACAGCGCCGCGTTGGCGTGGCGGGCGCTGGCGCTGTTGCAGGAAGAACTGGAGCGCGAGTTCGGGCTCGCTCTGCCGCGCGGCGCCAAGGAGGCGTAATTACCGTGACAGTAAAATCCGAGCGCGAGGCGCGACGCTACGCCGAGATGCAGCGCGGGCAGCAAGTCCTTGCACAGCACTATATCGCGCAGCGGTTCGATCCGGATTATGTGACACCGGATGGCTGGACCAACGAAGGGCCTGATATCACACCCGAGGAGCGTCGCCGGCGTGATGAGTACCGGAAGAACCTTCCGAACGGGAGGTGGTGAGGTGGCACAACCCCGAAAGACATTCCCGGATTGGGTGTTGGCACAGGCGACTGCTTCACCTGCCGTTATGTTGAGCGTCAGCGATATCGAACGCATGGCCAAGGCGGGCGTCGTCATTGCCTATAAGGACATCGCCGGGCACGTGGTGCCGGATCAGCAGCCGGAACGACCGCGCACGCTGGAAGACGCATTCTGGGAGCGCTGGCGACGTGCCAACATACCGACCGCCCATATCTACGGCATGTGGCCACCATACCGTATCTCCACACACCCGCACGGTGACAAGGTGACAGTGTTTGTGCAGCCACACGACAAAGCCCCATTCACGCTGGAAGACGAAAGCTGCCTCTATCCATCGGATGCCCTGATGGCGAAGCTCGCACTGTGGGAAAAGACCGGGGGAAAAGAGTAATGGCAAAAATTGAAGGCGTAGCGCCAGCACGCGCGAAGAAAGAATGGGCGTGGAGTTACTCGAAGCTGAAGAACTTCGAGACCTGCCCGAAGCGCCACTACGAGATCGATCTTGCCAAAAACTACAGCGAGCCGGAAGAACCCGACGGCCCCCTCGACTGGGGCAACCGCGTCCATAAAGCGTTGGCAGCGGCATGCAGCGGCATCCCCCTGCCGGAGGAGATGAGCAGGTTTCAGCCGTGGGTGGACAAGGTGCGAGCCGGTCCCGGCCAATTATTGGTGGAGCAGAAGTATGCCATCACGCGCGACTTCCGACCTACTACTTATTTTGCTTCTGACGTTTGGTATCGTGGCATTGGTGACGTGGTGCGTGTGGATGGCCCTGTGGCTCTGGTTCTAGATTGGAAGACGGGGAAAATTTTAGAAGACAGCGTGCAACTGATGTTGATGGCGCAATGCATTTTTTCACACTATCCGAACGTACTCCGGGTACGTTCGGAATTCGTGTGGTTAAAAGACGATTGCACTTCCCCTGAAGTGTTCGACAGGGCGGAAGTAGCAGACAACTGGCGTGGCCTGCTCCCGCGCGTGCAGGGCATGGAACTTGCCGCTACTACGGCAAGTTACCCGCCGAAGCCCGGCAAACTCTGCAAGAAATGGTGCATCGTCGCGAGTTGTCCGTTCCACAAGAAGGGTGCGTATTGACCGAGATTAGAGTGTTGGAAATCGCAGCCTTGACAAGCTGGTGCTTCGTGGTGTGCGTTATTTTTGGCTGGAGGCCGTTTTGAATCTGGAAGAACTAATCCGCGATCGCGCCACTAAAGGCGAGATGGTGCATTTGTCGCTCTGGCATGAAATATCCAGTGGGCTGTGGTGCGCTACCTATGCGCCGGCCCACGAGTTCGGCAACAGTGTCGCCCGCGACAAGGACCCGGTGAAGGCGTGCGAAGCGGCGATCACCGCACCGAAAACCAAGCGGCGCGTTACCGCGACGGTAAGAGAGCCGATCGTCGATCACCTCGCCGGTGGGCCGCGCGGTCCGCTCGAACCGGAGAAGTCCGACACGCTAGATAGCTGGTTGCCGCGCGCATGACGCCCGAGGGCAAGGTAAAGAAAAAAGTCAACGCAGCGCTCAAGGCACTGGGCGTTGACTGCTGGCGCTTCATGCCGGTGCAGACTGGCTACGGCTCGCCGGCTCTTGATTATCTGATCTGTTTCAAGGGAAGATTCATTGCCATCGAGACCAAGGCGCCCGGCAAGAAGCTCACGCCCCTGCAAGAGAGCACCAAGGCGGCGATGGAAGCCGCAGGCGCGTTGGTGCTGATTGTTGACGGAGACGAGAGTTTGGAGAACGCGAGGAGAACTATCTGTGAAATCGGAAGAGAACACGCCAGAGGTTGGCAGGGCGCAGGGGCGCTCGACCAAAGCGTCCAACATAAAAAAGCTGCGTAGGCAACTGGCTGGGATCATGGCGCACCTGGAACGGCACCCAGACGACGTGCTTAGCAAGGCGCGCGTGGCTACGATCAACGAATTACTGCGGCGGTAACAATGTGTTTTGGCAACAAAGGTGGCGGCTCGCGAACGGGTCGCAAATACGTCGAGCAGATCACGGTCGGTCTGACCCCGGAAGATTTTGCATACCTGCGTGGGATCAGAATGACCTCGCTGGCGGAAGCTCCCCGTCAGTGTATAGCGCGTTGCAAACAAGAGGATACATTATGCGGAAAGTCTGTACTGCCTGCGGCACGTTGCACGTCGTATCCGACGCCAGATCATACGCCAGTGTCACCTGCGGCCTATGCGGAAGCCAATTGAAGTACGTATACCGCGCCGCGCCGTGGGAGCAAACGCCAAGGTGGCACCCATATAACTGGTTAGGCCTGACCTTGCGACGTTGGATCGATGACCTGCCATGGGATGTCGGCTGGTGGGAATACGGCCGACCAAAGCGCGTTGCCCGGGAAGCCCTGAAAGAGAAGTTTGATGTCGCGTGAACTAGCCCTCGCAGGCGAGTTGGTCAAAGAGGGATGGCCTATGGATCAGGCCGTCCAACTGGCCGCCATCGCTGACAAAACAAAGTGGCACCGAACACGGGGGTGGGACGACGGATATCGACTACATTATGAGCAAGGACCATGGCGTCGTTTGATCCCTTGGAGCGATCATCTGCACCACTACACCGACGGCATCGGATATGAGTACGCGACTGACGAGGAGATGGCGCGTATCGCGCTGAAAGAGAAATTCGACCACTAAAAATTTTACGTTGGTGGTATGTCGACCATCATCTGAAACCGCAGCACATTGAAACCCTATGCTGAATAGCACGTTTGGCCATTGCATCATCTCGAAGGCGAACAGGGCTGTGATTGCGCCGCTGACTGGCGCGACCAACAACATGTTCCCTGATGCGCAGAAAATAACCCACCAGGAACAACCGTTCCTTGTCACGCCGCACGGGCTGCGTGAGACCATCATGCTGCGACATCTGGGTTACGAAGTCCCGAACCCGATGCTCCTATACTATGACTGGCGCGGCGGTACGCCGTTCTCGGTGCAGCGTGCGACCTGCGACCTGATGTCCACCGCGGCGCGCTGTTACGTGCTCAACTCGATGGGCACCGGCAAGACCAAGAGCGCGCTGTGGTCGTGGGATTACCTCCACGGTAACGGCCTTTGCGGAAAAATGCTGGTTGTCGCCACGCTCTCGACGTTGAATTTCGTCTGGGGCCGCGAGGTGTTTGCCACGCTGCCCAACCGTCGCGCGACGATCCTGCATGGCACCAAGAAGCAGCGCCTGGAGCGGCTTGCCGAGGACGCCGACATCTACATCATCAACCACGACGGGTTGCGGACCATCCAGGCGGAACTATCACAGCGCACCGATATCGACGTGCTCTGCCTCGACGAGCTTGCGGTGTACCGCAATCACGGTAGCGGATTATCGAAGGAGATGCGCAAGTTCGCCGAGCGCTTCAAGATCGTGTGGGGCCTCACCGGGCGCCCGATGCCGAACGAAGTCACCGACGTCTGGGCGCAGGCCAAGATCATACGCCCCGAAAGCGTGCCGAAATTCTTCCGGCACGCGCAGGAACTTTTGATGAACCGGCTCAACCAGTTCAAATACATCCCCAAGCCCGGCGCCGTCGAAGCCGCCTTCAAGATGCTGCAACCGAGCGTGCGGTATGCGCTCGACGACGTGGTTGAGTTGCCCGAGGTGGTCTACCGCACGGTCGATGTGCCACTCTCTGCGAAGCAGAAGAAGGTCTACGACACTCTCGCAAAAGAGTTCAAGGCCGAGGTGGATAGCCAGGCCATCACGGCGGTCAATGCGGCAGTCGCCATGGGCAAGCTGCTGCAAGTCTCCGGCGGCTGGGTCTATGCCAAGCCTGTGGGGTCGATCGCGCTCGACGCCAAGCCACGGCATGACATGCTGGTTGATCTGATCGAGGAGAACGCCCGCAAGGTGATAGTCCTCGTGCCCTTTAGGCACGCTATTGAGGGACTTACGGAAGTCCTCAATAGCGCCGGGATCGAGCACGCCGTGGTGCATGGCGGTGTCCGGGGTCGCGACGAAATCTTCAACCTGTTCCAGAACACCGACAAATACAAAGTGCTGTTGGCGCACCCGGAATGTCTCGCACATGGGCTCACGCTCACCGCGGCTGACACCATCATCTGGTACATGCCGATCACCTCGCTGGATATCTACGAGCAAGCCAACGCACGGATCACGCGTTACGGCCAGAAGCACCGGCAACAGGTGCTGCACCTGCAATCAACTTCTGTTGAGAAGAAAATCTACACGCTATTAAGGGGCAAGCAAAAAATCCAGGACTCGCTTCTGGAGATGCTGTCCGAGGCAACCGACAACAGGAAGGTCTCGTCCCTGTGAGTGTTCGATGGGGCAGCCTAGAAGACGAGGCGCGCGATGCGCTATCCCAGAGATTTGCTCCGCGAACCGGATGCACTTGGCTGGGTGTGGATTTAGCGGACCTATCGAGAGACGAGTTGATCAAAATCATAGTGATACTTGGAAAGAAGGAGAACCTGTATGGCGTCTACGCAGACCATTCCACTGGTCGATAAGGAAGTGGAGAAGCGGGTTGGGCAATACATCGCGATCCGCGATCGTCTGAAAGAGATGGACGAGGAGCACGACAAAAAGCGTGCGCCGCTGGTCGAGCTACAGAATCTCTTAACCGGATGGATGATGCAGTTCCTCGACACTTCAGGTGCGGACAGCATCAAGACCAGCGAAGGGACGTGCTTCCATTCTACGCGATATTCCGCGTCGCTCGCCGACCCCCAGGCTTTCATGAATTATGTCATCGAGAACAGCAGTTGGGATTTACTCGACCGCAAGGCCAACGCCACCGCGGTGAAAGAATTTGTTGCCGAGAAGGGCTTCCTCCCTCCCGGCGCAAACCTCAGTGCGATCCGAACCGTCAACGTTCGTCGCCCCACCAAGTAACTTACCGTCACGGTAAAAATGCGGCGCGTGCCGCCTCTAACCCGAAAGAGTGAACCTTATGACCAATACTGATCTCATGAACGTGCAGGCGTTCAGCAACGTCACCCCTGCCGGCGCGTTCGCCGTACTCAATCCGCAGAGCGAGAGTCTCGCCGACGGTATCGGCGCGAGCTATGGCATCATCGGCTACAAAGGCAAGAACTGGTCGCTGCGCCACCGCGGCGAGAAATACAATTTCGTTCGTGCCGACGATGGTTCGCCAATGGCGTTCCTCGACGTCATCATCCTGCGATCGGCCGGCTACAAGTCCAAGAGCTATTACGCCGGCACCTATCAAGACGGCCAGGACGGCCTGCGCCCGACCTGCTCGGCGCTGGACGGCATTACGCCTGACGCCGATATCCTCACGCCCCAGTCCAATGCCTGCGCCGTCTGTCCGCGCAACGTGTTCGGGGTCAACGCGGAGGGTCGCAAGACCAAGGACTGCGGCGACTACAAGCGGCTCGCCGTGCTGATCCTGCCGTCGCTCACCGCGCGCATCCTTGGCGCGCCGCTGATGGAGCCGGTATTTTTGCGCGTGCCGGCAGCGTCGCTCAATGACCTCGCGACGCTGGGCGAAGCGATGACTGGCAAGGGTTTTCACTACTCGTCATATGTCACGCGGATCGGCTTTGCCCCTGACAAGGCCCACCCCCAGATGGTGTTTCGCGCGTTGCAGCCGCTCACCGACGCCGAAGGGCCGCTGGTACTGCCGCTTCGTGAAGACCCGCAAGCGTACCGCATCACGGGAGAAAACGAGGTGGGAAAACCCCGGGCGGTAGCTGGGCCCGCCAGCAACGTAGTGCCACTCAACACCGTATCCGCGGCGACCGCAGCGGTTGTAGCTGCGCAAGCACGGGTGGCGAACGCAACCGTCGCTGCCGCACAGGCGGCAAGGGTAGCGGCTGAGGCCGAGACGACAGTTGATACCGGCTTTGGTGCAGCACCCAAACCGGCCGGGCCGAAGCCCGGTGCGAACGTGGTGATCGACGCGGTAGCGAACAAGCCAGCGCCGCAGCAAGACGAAGCTGTGGAGACCGGCTTTGCAACCCCGTCGGTGGCCAGTCCCTCCACGCAAAATACTGTGGAAGATACCGGGGCCCCGGAAGAGAGCGACCTCGACCTGGATGCACGCGTGGCAGCGCTGCTGCAAAGGTAATCTCGTGCCTGACTGGGGTGCCGTTCAGAACTTCTTGGGAGCAGTCGTGCCGTGGCCGGGGGAAAATCCCGGCCACGTCGGTTTGCATTACTCCATGGTCAACCCCAGGGCCGGCGAGAAGGGCCAGGAACCCCTGCTCAAGGGCATGGGCTGGCCATTCAGGGACCTGAGCAGTTTTGTCCAGCGCGCCGCATGGATCAGTACGACCACTAACTTCAAGGATGTCTGGTTCTGCACCTCGCGGCAGCGAGAGGCGTCGACAAATACCAAGGGCAAGCCGAAGGCGTTGCGTCGTCACGCCAACGCGATGGACTTGAAAGCGATCTGGATCGACGCCGACGTCAAGCCCGACGACACCGTCGGCAAACACTATACGTCGATGCAGGAGGCCTGGGGGGCGCTCTGTGCGTTTAGAATCAAAGCGGGCCTTCCCCAGTTCAGCGCCGTGGTAAACTCCGGCGGTGGGCTGCACGCCTACTGGATCAACGACCGCGCACTCACCTCGGACGAGTGGCGCCCCTACGCGACGGGTTTGAAAGCGCTGCTGCTCCAGGAGGGGGTGAAATGCGACGCCGGCCTCACCACCGACGACGTGCGGCTGTTGCGCGTGCCGGGGACGTATAACCACAAATATAATCCGCCGCGGGAAGTCGAGCTATTACCCTTGCCGCTGGCGATTTACAACTTCGAAACCTCGCTGGCGTTTCTCACCACGATCGCACCGGTACCGGCGAGTACCACCCAGGCCAGCGTTTTCGACGCAGCAAAATTCCAAGGTGTCAAGCCGATCCTTGCAGCGACGCCTCACGACAATCTCAGCGATGGGATTGAAAAATCCCCGGGGATTTTTCTCGATCCGCGACCGGTCTTTGCGGGTTGCGCGTTCATGCGCAACGCGTTCGCGAACGCCGGCGCCGATCTGGACAACCCCTTATGGAATCTCTCTGTGCTCGCCACCACTTTCATGGAGAACGGCAATGCATTCGCCCACCAGATATCTCAAGGCCACGCGACCTATACCCCGGCTGATACACAGGCGCTCTACGATCGGAAGGTGGCTGACCGGGCTGACCGAGGAATTGGATACCCAAGCTGCGCGACCATTGCGGGGAATGGCTGCAAATCTTGCGCGGCGTGCCCGCACTTCGCGAAAGGCAAGTCACCGCTCAATCTGACGAAGCCGCTGGTTACCGCGACGGTAATCGCGCCGGCGGCACAGGCAACGCCCGCGCAAACATCGTTACATCTGCCGTCTGGCTACGACCTTGATCACGAGGGTTTCATCTGTCTTGTGGCCGAGAAAACCACAAAGACCGGCAGCGAGAGCACGCACCTGATCCGGTTGTTCACGTCCAAGCTCGATATGCCGTGGTCGCAGAAAAATCCTGACGGGATTCACTGCCGCACGACCTACGACAAGGGTAATTATTTCATGGCATTCCTGCCGTGGGAGAAGATGGGCGCCAACGATCTGTTTAGAACTTTCGCCCAGCAAAAGATCAAGATCGCAGCGGCGACCCCATTGGTAAGGGACTTCTATATGGCCTGGCTCACCTATCTGCACGAGTTGGAAGCGGCGCAGGAGACACTGCCTTACGGCTGGTACCGCGACCAGGGCAACATCAGGGGCTTCGCCTATGGCGGGATGCTGTTCAAGGATGACGGCTCGACGGGTCCCGCCGGCATCACCCAGGGGTCCTTGCGGACGATCTACACCACCACCGGGCAGATGCAGCCGTGGTACGACGCCTGGGAGTGGCTGAAGGTGCAGAAGCGCCCCGAGTTGGAAGCGGTGATCGCGTCTGCCTTCGCCGGCCCTTTGATGCCGCTGCTGGGCAAGGCGGGCGGCATGCTGTCGATCGAAGGTGAAAGCGGCTCGTGTAAAACCCACGCCATGGAACTCGGCATCGCCGTATGGGGAAGCCCGCAGAAGGGTAAAGAGATCAGCAGTTCGACCAAGAACTCGATCATGAACAAGGCGGGGCAGTTGAATAACCTTCCGATTTTTTGGGACGAGATCACCCAGGACAATCCGAAGGTGCGAAACGAGGTGCTGGCGGCGCTGATGGAGTTCACCAACGGCATTGAAAAAAGCCGGATGCTGGACGGCGAGCGTCAGCAAGGGCGCTACTCCTGGGAGAGCATGACGGTCATCTCCTCGAACTGTAGCTTCTGGGATTTCGTTGTCCAGAAACAGAAGACCCACACCGGCGGCTTCAACCGCGTACTCGAATATAATATCCGTCGCCTGCCGCCGGACGCCGGCATCCTGACGTCCTCTACCGAAGCCGATATCGCCCTCAAGAAGTTGAACTACAACTTCGGGCATCTCGGCGCTGAGTACGCCAAGTTCCTGGCGATGAACCATGCGCGTGTTGCCGACGAGGTCAGGGCGATGGGGGTGCTGGTCGAGCAGGAACTGACCATCGAACAGGAGGAGCGCTACTGGTCGTCGCTGGTCGCCGCGCTGCTATGTGGCGCGAAATACGCGAACGAGGTCTGCAAGGTGGGGTTCGATGAAATAACCCTGAAGGATTTTTTATACCAGCGTGTGCTCGACGGTCGCGCCCGACGTAACCGCGACCTGCGCCCGGCGGCGGCGCAAGACTCGGTAGAAGACATCCTGACCAGCTACCTCAAGGAACGCACCAACCAGACAATCTGGACGGACTACACGCCGTCTCGCCCCGGTCATTTCGGCGGGGTCAATGTTTTGCGCGAACCGCCGGTATCCAACAATTTCGGCATCAACGTGCGCTGGGATGTCACCTCGCGCAAGATGATGATCAGCCGGCCTAACTTCAACGCCTGGCTTACCAACAAGGAGTTAGCGATCAACGAGACGCACGACAGCCTGGTGAAGAACTACGGCATGGTGATTCAGCGCATCACGCTTGCTGCCGGCACGCGGCATCAGGTGACGCAGGAGCATTGCCTAGTGATCGACGTCACCGGCAAACAGGCGCTCGAAGAATGCATGGATTTCTACAAGCAGCAGGATTCAAGTCAGCCCAACCCGGTCGATACCGGGATCACCCTGAAGGACGAAGCAGCTTGACCGTTCACCGCACGTCGAAGAAGAAGCCAACCTGCCCGATCGTGTAGCCGGTAAAAATCAGCGCCTTCCAGTACTGCCGCTCTGACACGAGCGCCACGACCGTGAGTGCGTAGAGAACGCCTACGAGCGCGATGATCCAACTGGAAGTCATATTCCCGAACCCTGCACGAAGCAGTATACGAAGCCGTTCCGGCTCAAGAAGATAACTGCGTGGCCCGTCGGGTTGCCTGCATCCCACTTCAGCTTGTTATCTGGCACCTCGATCACGGTGCCCAGGTCAACATGGGGCCGGTGCAGAGGTTCGTCGTCGCGATCGTCGGTGATGGTAACATATGTCTTGCCGTCCTTGACGTGAACCTCGTCAGCCCAGTATGCGGCGGCCTCGCCACAACAAGATGCCGCCGGGACGTCCGGCTGCTTAAGGGACCGGTACCACGCGTCCTGGTCGGGATGCATGGCGTCGTGGGGAGTGGCGATGGTACTGAGCGCCAGCGAGAATGCTACGAGGACCGGGGCAAGATATTTCATTTAAGCCTCGCACTATGAAACGGCCCGCGGGTGTTGATGTCGAACTCAGCGGCGATCTTCACCGCTTCCAGCGCGGTGGCGCCGTTCATCATGGCGCCCCACGCGAACTCGTTCCCGGAGCCGCAGGCGACAAATTTGCGCGTAATGGGCGTGAAGCCGACTTCGTCTTTGTAATCGACGGGGTCTTCCCGGCTGGTGACCCGCCATACACTGCCGTCGGGCAGGGCAAGAATACCGGAAAATTCCAGACGTAATTCCAGCAGGGCTTTGCGGATCGGCAGGTTCTTGGCGGATTTCACTTTATCGAGAAAATACTCGATCTCGCGACAGTCGTTGTCGCCCGCCTGTCCGAGTAGCGCACCACTAGCCAGTCGGTATATCTTGTTCTTGCTGGTCACCTGCACGTTGCCCAGGGTCCAACAACTGTCGCATGCCATGATCCCGGCCTTGTATGCGATCGTTGTCATTCTTCAACTCCTGGCAGCGGCGACACAGGAATTCTGGTATCGCGTCGTCGGGGAAATGGATGCACATCAGGAACGCGGCTTGATCGGCGCCTTGGACTTGCTGTCGCCCTCGCGCTTGGCCTTGGGGTCCTTGCCTTTCTTGGTGTAGGACTGCGTGTTCTCCGGCCCCAGCAGTCCCGTCCCCAGCGGGTGGTAGTCGTCGTTCTCTTCCTTCACGAAATTCTTGTGGCGCTCAAGAACGAGACCGCCCTTTGCCGCGTCCAGATCGCGAGGCTTCTCGCCCTTTGCGTACACTGTCATTGGTCGTCTCCGCTTTTAGTTCTGAGTGCTTCTGGCCGGGAAATTTCCCGCCATTGGCGTGCCATAACTCAACCTGCGCCTTGTTGAAGTGCCGGCCGGAAGGGCTGATGTAGTCGTTCGGTCCAACCTTTTTGAAAGGCATCGGCGATCTCTCGGCTGTTACCGCGACGGTAAAAACCGGCCCCTTAAAACTCGATTTATTTGAAGCCGACAGCCTTATTAACCAGGCCTTCAATGAGGCCGGTGGGCTTCTTGAAGCGGCTCGCCGCCTCCTGCTGGCTGCGTTTCGGCACGTTGGCGAGGTACTTTCGCGCCGCGGCGCTGGGGTTCTTCTGGTCGAGCGCCTGGTCACGCACGCCCTCGCCGACGCTCTCCTTCTTGTGAAGCGTATTCGACAGCGTGCTGTAGGGGCTGATAAGACCCCTAGCGAGATAGTCGGCACCTTGGCCAACGACTTTAGCCGCGGCCGGCAGCGAGCCCTGGCCGGCGTTGCGGAGATCGCCCGGCTCGATGATGTTCTTGCCACGGTAGTCCTTGCCGCTGAGTGCCTGGTATCCGGTGGAGATCAGCGGTGATACCGTGAGCGTACTGCGCGCTGCCGAGCCGATATCCTCCTCACCCTTGCGGATGGCATTGAGATGCGACGGGACCGCCAGCGAGCCGCGGCGCTGCTGGCTGGCGGCTGGGTTGCCGGTGAGTTTTTGCGCACCTTTGTCAAGCAGCGGATAGACAATAAAAGAGAGCAGTCCGAGCGCCACCAAATTGCCGATCGCATGCAGCTTGTCGCCGCCACTACCCTTGATCAGGTCCTTGGCGATGTTTCCATACGAGTTACCCATCCCGACGTGATAGCGACCGAAGACCATGGGAATCTGATCCTGCATCAACTGGCTGAACCCGCGCGATCCGAACAGCGTCGGTGGCACGCGATAATTCGGGATGTGGCGTTCGGCCGCGGTGATCGCCTGGTCCAGCGTCATACCCTGGCGCTCATGTCGCATCACCGCCTCAGTGAGAAACACGTCGTTCACCGCCCACATGACATGCTGTGATGCCTTGTAGATCGCCTTGGCAAGGTCGGAAGGTCCGATCCCAAACGCCCTCGCGATCGGGTCCCACCGCGACGGATTCTTCTCAATATCCTCGCCGACGCCCTTGGCAAACTTGTTGAGGAAATCCTGCGACGCCACACCGCCATAGATCGTGCCACCCGCGGCGTCACGGATTTTGGTCTGATACGCATCTTGGGTGATCACCGATTTGAACGCCCGTGGCATCTCGGACATAAGGTGTCCGTATTCCATAGGCTTGAGCCAGTTCTCGCCACGCTCGACGAACCAGTGGACGCCAACGTTGTTGATGTGCGCAGTCGGCAGCCAGAAGATCGTCTTGGTGATCGCCTGCGAGAGGCGTCGCAGCCAGTTCAACGCCGGCACCCCGAAGCCGGGTTCGGCAAAATCGTCCATCGCATAAGCCAGTTGCGGGTCCATCTTCCAACCCTTGAAGTTCGGCAGTTTGGTCCCAATCCAGCCCTCGGGCGCTTCCTTGGCAGAGGGCGTGGCGAACTGCTTGAAGGTGTCGTTGCCCTTCATGTCCTCCAGAAACTGCAACTGCCGCGCGATGTTACCGAGGTCGCGGTTGGCAACGCCGGCCGACAGCGCGATGTTGTGGAAGTACTTCACCTTCTTGCCACCCTCGAAGCGGGCGTGTTGCTCGATCTCGGGTGTCATCGCCTGCTTCATCGTGAAAGTATCGTTGCCGACCTGGTACTTGCCGCCCTCCTCGAACGCGAAGTTCGGGTCCTTCACGCGTTGCCCGTTGCCATCCTTCATGATAGTGAAGCCGTCCTTGTTGAGCGAAATAATGTGGCGCTGCCCCGTGGTGTCGTTCTCCAGCGCGACGAACCGACGCTCCAATCCGGTGCCTTTCGCCTTCGTGCCGATCCCGAGCGCGCCTTCGATCGGATTTTCGCTCGTGCCGGATTTCAGGATATTATACTCGGGCGTGCCACCTTTGGTGATGCGGTAAACGTGGTTCGACACTTTCGGGCCAAGCAACCCGGGCCAGATTTTGTTGATGTTCTCGAACAGTTTGTTATCTTCGTCGAGCACTGGCTTGATGTGTTGATTATAGGCCGCCTGCTCCTGTGGATCGAGGTTGCCGATCGTGTTGCTTTCGTGCGCGAAGTACATCCGTTCGATCGGGCTGGAACTGGAGCCTTTGGAGTTCTTGAATAACCAGGCGGGCAGCGTCTTCTGCCATTTCAAAAGCCCGAGCGCGTGGCTGATGCTGCCTTGCCGCAACCGGTGAAACTCTTTCCCCATCGAACGCGCTAGCGCTTCCGCCGGCGTCTTGGTGTCGCGGGCAAGGTAGCTGGTGGCGACGGTTCGCTTCCAGTAACTTGATTTCGCCGGCTCTGATTTCAACTCGTCAGACTTCGCGGGGCCAAATTCGCGTCCACTCGTCAGGTCAAGGTTTTCTCCGACCTTGCTCCCTTTGCCGAGGAGCGCTGCTTTGACGTCGTCCGTGATCTTGTCGATGTCGGCAGAACCGCGGTCGTCTTTGACGAATTGGTCCCATAGGTCCTTGACAGGTCCCTTCTTGACGAGATCAACATGCGTGATGTTCGAATTTGCGTCGGCCGCCTTCTTCTGGGCTGCCTCACGCTCAATTTCCTTGGCGTGCGCCTTGATCCACTCTGGCGACTTGACTTCGGGCTTGGGACCGGCCGCAAGGCGCGCTGCACGCTGGCGCTGCAACTTCTCGGCTTGAGCCTCTTTTTGTTTGGCGACGACGTCCTTCCAGCTTTCCTTCGGCACAGTCTCGGCATCGAGCGCTTCAGCGATCTCAGCGTGATCTGCGGGCTTGGAGATATCGAGCGCCTTGCCTGTCTCGGCAGGGATATCTTCTTTACCCTTGACGTGCTCGAACGTAGCAGATTCATGGGGCGCATCGTCGGGCTCTGCTTGCGCGATGCCCTCACGATGCTCGTTACCTTCGGCCTGCTCAACGGTGGGACGGTGGGACCGCCCGATATCGGCTTCGATACGGTTGCCCTGTCGAACCTGGTCGACCGCATCTTTATTGTCGGACCGCAGCAACTTCTCGTCGGCTACGAATTTATCAACGGAGATTTTTTTCGCAGCCAGTTGCTTCGCCGAACGCGCCAGCATGTATTCCGCCGGCTTGACGTTGGGGCGGTACGCCAGGAGGTGCTTGGTGGTGTCAGCAGTGATCGCCTCGGCGCGAGAACGTGTCTGCTCCGGCGTCTCGTTCTCAAGCGGTACATGCTTTTCGAACGCGGTCTTCAAACCGTTATACGCATCCACTTTTCGCGCCAGATCAGCCTTGGAGCGGGCTTCCACGGTCACGTCGCCGATCTGCGCCTTGAGGTTATCCTTGGTGGGACGTAGACGGGCAACTTCGAGCTTCTCTGGCACCTTGCCGGTCTTGAGCATCACGTCGGCTTTGGCGGCAGCGAGCGCCTGCTCCTTGCCGGTCATCCCCTCGATCGCGTCGGCGAGCTTGGCGTGCGCTGGATCGGCGCTCTCGCGCAAACGCTTTACCGTGGCGGTAACGACCTTCGGTACGATCGGCACCGCGCCCTGGATCGGCGGCAGTTGATATGGTGCTTCTTCGTTTGCCGGCGTTACGTCGGGGGCTTCTTCAGCCACAGGTCGCTGAACTCCTTCCTCGAAATTTTTCGAGTATGGCTTGGTCTTTTTGGCGGGGTTTTTGGCCCACTGTGTGATCTCGTCTTCAGTAGCCTTCGTAATGGCGCCCAGTCGTTCTGGTCCACGCTGATCAGAAAAGCCCGCATTATATAACTCACGCACCCGATCAGGCGTCGTCGTGTGCGCGAACACCTTGTGTTCGTCGAACTTGCCGGTCTCGGCGTTTTTCTGGTCGACGACATAATGGTTCTCCCCTCCTTGCGGATCGAACGCGATATCGAGGTTGTCTCCATCCGCGCCGCGCGTGCCTTTGATATCGCCGTAATGGTATGGCATCACGACTTCCCACGCGGGCTCAAAGCCGGGCTTGGACTTGCGGATCGAACCCGCCGCATTCTCAATCGAGATCGGCTTGCCGGCGAAGCGCTCGTGACCCTTCTTCTGGTTGCCAGCCTCGATCTGCGCCGCCGACGGCTCCGGGTTGGCTTCCTTCGCCGCTTCGGTAACTGCCGCGGTTTTCGGATGGATTTGCTGCGCCGCCTTCGAGGCGGCGATTGCGTCTTGCGCCGCTTTCGGCCGCGACAGCGTGAGCGTCGGCTTGTTCGCGTTTACCTGCGCTGCGCGAACGATCCCGGTGTCGACCGGCTGCTCAGCGGGCATGGGTGGTTGTGCAGCGGCTTCGGTGATCCCGGTCTGCATGGGAAGCTGTTCGCCGGGATTGTCAGGTCCTGGACGCAGCACCCGCGGACCGGACGTGTTCAGCCAGCTTTCCTCCGGTGCAAGCGCCGCTTCCGTCGCCGGGTCCATGTCGCCAGTTGTGAGTGTGTCTTGACCACCAAATAACTTCTTGGTTTTGCTATATATTCGATTCGAACGCGACGGGGCCGACTGCGGGTTACCCGTGGTCTCGGTCGAGCGAACGGGCGACTGCTCTGTCACCCCGCCACGCGCTACGCTGGGAGTCTGACCCTGGCCGGCGTCGGCTTGCGCCTGCGCGTCCTCTGGACGCGGCTCGACGTTCGGCCGTCCGGGAACGAACTTCCTCGCTGCACCGCGCCCTGCACCTTCGACGGCGGCGCCTAGGCGATTGGTGTTGGGTGCGATGGCGCCGGCCGCGACATTCAGCGCGATCTTGGTAGGGTCCCAGTCTTCGCTGCCGATCGCCTGTCGACCGGCCTCGATGCCACCCATCACGCCGGCGCCGATCCCGCGAGCAGCAAGGGTTGCTGCTTTCGCCGGATTAAAACCCACCATGTTGCCAGCGAGATCGCCAGCGATTGCCGACTTCGGATTCGCTTCGGCGTTTACCGCCTGCTGAACGCTATCGTCGAGGCCGAGCGCTTCCTTGGCGAGGTCCTGCGCTTTACCGACAAGGGCCGCACCGCCGAACGCGCCTCCCACGGCACCGAGAACCCCGCCGACCAATGTGCCGACACCGGGGGCGATCGCGGTACCAATCCCGGCCCCCACCTCAGCACCAGCGCCAGCACCGGCGAGTCCACCCAATCCTGGGATTACGCTACTGGCCGCGGCACGCACGCCGGTCTTTAGGGGTGATTCGGGTTGCGGTCGGTCGAGCCCGATTTGCTCGTCCGAGAGCAGCCCGACGTCTTGGTCAGACAACATCGGGTCTTGGCGCGGCGCGGGGGTGTCGATGCCTACGGCGTCATCAGACAACAACCCGACGTCCGTATCAGAAAGCATTTCGGACATTTAACGGGACGGTAAGAACCCCAGGGCTAAAATAGAATTACTCGATCCCAGAGGAGGGGAAGTTGAGCTATAGAGCCACGACCCTATTACTCACCATGTCGCTGTCGACCGTCGCGCAGGCGCAATTGGTCGGGGCGGAGCGCGAGACGTTTTCGGAAGGCGCATTCAAAACTTGTTTTCAAAAACTGGAACGCGACACCCCGGCACGCCCCGCCGTGACCCGTGGGTATTTTTGCTTTTGTTATGTCAACGATCTCGCTGACCACGTTTCGCCGAACGAATTTCAGGCGATGGCAGAATTGCTGACTGCGGGAAAGGTTGAAGCGACACAAGCGAAAATGGCGCCGTTCACTAGAGCGGGCAACCTGAAATGTGCTGCGATTTTGCGATAGCGTGCTATTACGTTGGCGACACGAAGTGCATTGCCGAGATCGTACGATAGGCCCGCTTACGCGGTTTCCTAATTTTGGCGACCCACGCATCCAGTTCTTGTACCGGGTACACGAGGTTCCCGTTCTCACGGCGAAACTTCGGACCCTTCCCGCGTTTAGCGAGTGCAGCCAACGCCTTGGCTCCGAGAACCATGCCGTGAACGTCTGCTAGATATTTTCCGGCCGTACTTCGAAGTAGGAATGCCGGCCAACTTTTTTCAGTGTTCATGCCGCTACATATACGCGTTATTGCACCGGTTGCCAGCCGGTGCCCATCCACTTGAATTTGCCCTTCGGCGTATCATAGACCTGATTAAGTACGCGCTTCTCGGCCGGCGGCACGCCGGTGTTTGACTGTTGCGCTGGTGCCTGCTGCGGCGCGACTGACGTCGGCGTGTCACCCTGGGGGAGCTTTACCCCGACCTGTTGGTAAAGTTTCGCGATATCGTCCGTGCTCATACCGGGATTAGACATTAGTCGTGCGTTGGCTAGATGTGCCGCGTTCCGCTGTTGCGCATCGCCATGATTCAATTCCATCTGTTTGAGTTGTCGCGCTAGATTCTCGCGTAGGAATGCCACTCGGTTAGCAGAAGATTCTTTGCGTCCTTCGGCGGTCACGGTGGCGGCGTCAACTTTTCCACCAGCCATGATCTTGGCTTTCTCGCGGTCCTGTACACCCTTCTCCTTGGCAACATCGACTTTGACGCCGCGCTCAAGCTCCTTCTCTTCCTGCGTGTTCATCCACTGCTGGCGTGCCGGCTCGGTGCCGACGTTCCCCTTGCCGAAGATCGCAGTCGATCTTGCTTCTGCTTCATCGCCATAGTTGGTCTTGTTCGGCTCCTTGGGGCCGAGGTAGTGGCCATGCTCGTCGTGTGTGCCCGGGATCGCCGGCTGATCGGCATCGACGGCATCACGCGCAATTGGCTTGCCGGTTTTCACAGCCTCGCTGTCGGGCGCTTGACCTGGGTTGTATCCAGACTGAGCATCACCTTTGTCGGCGGACTGGTTGCCGCCAACCAGCGTCGCTCCCACCTTGGCAAGTGCAACAGGGATACCGCCTGTTTCTATGAGACGGTCCCACTGGCTCGTATTCGAAAAATCCAGGTACTTGGCAAACTGTTGCGGGGTCATCTCGAACGTCTGTCGTTGCGACGTCCCCGGAAGAAGTACCGTGGCGGTAACGCCAAGCCGGTCAGCGTGAAACGCCACGCTCGATCCGTCCGGCACATGCGCGCCGGCTTTTGTCGCCGCATCCGCAGCGGCGGCCAGATCGCTCGGCTTGCCGTCGGTACCGTTGGCCGCAGCGAGGGCGAACGCCTGTTTCGCGTTGAACGCCATCCGATTGTATTGCAGCATCCTCCACGCGTCGTGGTGACCACCGGAGACAGCGGCCTCGTGGATGGCGAGAATGTTCGCGTCGTCATCTGACATACCGGGCTGCTTCACCGCATTAACCCGCGCCTCGGCTTCCTGCGGCGACATGGCGTCGGCGCCCATCAGGTAGCTTGCGATGCGCTTCGCACCGCCACCCAGATCAGGCGGCGCCGCATCCGGATCGCCCGTGTTGGGGATCGGGCCCTGTCGACCAAATGTGTTCGCAAGACCGCTTTCAGCCGCTTGCGCCCCGCTCTGGATCGGGTTGCCTTCCGGCGGATTCATGTAGGGAGAAGTCTGCCCGGGCTGGTTACCTGGCACGGACGTGTTGAGGCCGTCGCTCTCGTCCTCGGGCGGCGACCAGCTTTCGCCAGGATCGCTCTCTTCCTGATACATAGACATTTATGCGGCCTCCTGGTCGTCATCCGGGATCGCGCCGCTATCATCATTTGAAGCTACTCGCTTGCCGAAAGGATTATTCGTTGGCGGCAGGGGACCGGGCGCAGGTTGCTCGCGTTGCTGGCCATATGGGTTACCGGGCACGGCCGGCATTGTAGCGGATAACCGTGTTCGTTTGCCGAACGGATTATTCGTTGGCGGTAGCGGACCTGGCATGGGTTGATCGCGTTGCTGACCATACGGATTGCCCGGCACGGCCGGCATCGAAGACGCCATATCCTGCTCACCGCCCCCCAGCCCATGTAACTTCCGACCATAGGATAGCGCGTTGTCGACAGTGGCGATCGCAGCGTTGATGCGCTGTTGAAAATGATCCATGTGATCGGGGGTTTGAGTATCGTCCCCGCCGGGCGTCGCATCGCCATCGCCGTCGTCATCGGTCACCAGGCCGCCGTCGGCGAATCCTGTTGGTGTAAAATTAAAACCACTTGGGCCAGTAGTATATTTCCCCGGCAGGCGAGAGCCGCCCGGACCACCAGTCATCGCGCTTTCATAAGCGTTGTACCCGGACAACTGGCTGTCGGAGAGCGGCTTGTAAGAGAGGCCGTTAGGTCCACTTGAATATACGCCCGGCGTCGGGTTACCGCTGGCATCGCCGATCTTCCCTGCGGTGTAGTCATAGGCACCGCCCATACCAGGGCCATCCGCGGGGGTTGACCCGCCGAAGTCGGACACAGAGGTGCCGCCGGTTTGGGAGCCGGCGTTACCGCCGCCTGCGCCCATGGCGCCATCGAGCGAGAAATCTTTGGGCGGCATCGTTACCTCGCCATCATCTGGTGGTGGTGGTGGTGGCGCGCCTGATGGATCATCCGCGCCTTGCGGGACTGCGCGATCAGCTTCTGGAAGAACTCGCTGCCCTTGTGCGCAACGACGTCTCGCGGCATCACAAACTCGCCGGCATTGACGTTCGCCTTGATGTCGTCGACCTGTCGACCGCGGGATGGCGATGCCGCGGCCGGGATATTCCCGCCGCGAGTAAGATTGATACGCGGTTGAGGGTGCACCATGCCGCCGCGCGCATACGCCCCGCCCATATCATAATCGTCGCTGGGGGCGCTGTAGTCCCCGGCGTAGAAGTCGCCACCTGGATTGCTCGTGTCGGCGCCGTTGCCGCTGAATGTATCCCCGCCGCTAAGTTCGGTTCCGGGATCGCTGCCGAAGTCGAACGTACCGTCCATGGAGCCATCGCCGCCGGCGTCAGTGGCGCCAAACTCCTGACCAGGATCGCCAAAGTCGAACCCGCCGCTCATACTGCCGTCGCCACCAAAGTCGGTGACCGGGAAGTCTCCCGAATTAGCGTCAAAACTATTCCCGCCGCCAAAATTAGGTGTGGTGAACCCAAGCGAGCCGGCGCCGCTGTGATCCGGCATGAAGGACGACCTGCCACCGCCCGCACCGCTGCCGGCTCCCCCACTGCCATCGCCGCCGCCAGCGCCGCTGCTACGTCCCCCGTTCTGGTTGCCCGGCCCGGATGAAGACCCCGACGATCCCGACTGCGAGCGCTGCGCCACCGGCGAAAGGGGTATACCCGTCGCCGTCTTCAGGAAATCGTTCGGCAGCGACATCAGGTTGCGGCCGGTGTTGGCGTTGGCGAGCGACGCGTTGCTTGCCCCGGTATTGGCAGCGATCGCCGTGTTGTTGACATTCGCAATCGCCGAGGGGAGTTGCGCGCCCACCTGCACCGCCTCGCTGCGTAGACGCTGCCCGGTCGCGATATCCGCATTACGTTGCGTGTTCTCGGCACCGGCGACATTGGCTGCATTCTGGACCTGCGAAGCCTTGTCCAGCGCCGCGTACCGCCCCGAGGACGGGTCGATCCCATAAGACTTCAGGGCTTCCTCGGAGTTGTGAAGCGCAGCGTCGCCGGCTTGCGCTTGGGTGGCTCCGGCCTGGCCCATGTCCACGGCCATGCGCGCGGGCGAAGCGTAGCTGTTCGCGTCTGCCACAAGCTGCGCGTTCTCCGGCGCGAACAAGTTGTTGTATTGGCCGGTGAGGTTGTTCGACAGTCCCATCATCTGCTGGGAGGTGTTGAAGAAGTTGCCCACCGCCTGGTTGGTGATCTGCGAGGTCTGCGCAAATACACCTTGCGCCCAGTTATACATCTGGTTGGCGAGCCCAGCGGCGACACCCGAAAGCTGGTCGAGGATCGAGTTTTCCGGTGTCGAGACAACTTCCGGATTCGACGAGCTACTGCTCGAATTGGAGGAGAACGACATATAGAAGCCCCAGATAACGGTCTTCCAACCGCTAAGTGGAGTGGCTTAAAGCATAGTTATTCAGGGCGTCATGGTCACTTTAAGCGCCTGAGAGATCGAGAAACTCTCGTGTTTCGCGCTACTATCGGTCCCACCGGGCGGTTTTGACTTCTGGTCGGTGATCGCCGGGAAGCCCGTCACAGGCCCGAACACCGGCGAGAAGACTGGCACCTTGCTCCCGACCTTGAGGATTTTGTCTGCCACCGTGAACACGCCGACCGCGCTACCACCGGCAGAGACGCCCCCTGGCATGGCGCCGAGGTCGATCTTGATATCGAAACTATCGAAAATCTTCGCGGGGAGCTTGATCCAGATGTTCACGAACTTGGTGGCGCCGAAGTTGGAAAATACGCCCCAGCCGGTCACGAACGCCTCGCCAGTGAACAGCTTGTGACTGAGGTGATCCTTGGAGGTGAGCGGGTAGGTCGCTGTCAACGAACCCGGACCTTTATAGAATCCAACCGGCGGGGTGATCGGGAAGAAAGCAGTAGGGCCCTTTTGGGTCGGAGTTGCGATCAAGCCGCCGGTAGGATCACCTAACGCGATACCCCACTGGACCACAGCAACCGCCCAGCGGCCACCAGCGAAGTTCACGTCGATGATCTCTTCGAGGTAGCCGACTTCGTAGGGGGCATCAGCCACGGTCGCGATCCCACACCCACGTCTCGCCGGTGACCTTGTCCTGCATCGTCAGTTTGTTGATGCGCTTGACCTTGATCCAGTTCTCGCTGGTCGGATCATTATTCTGAAAAACTTTTTCCTCCGTCGTGACGCGGCTTACTTCCGACCAGCGCGACGGCGGGGCTTTCTTGGCGCTCGCACCAGATGCACCCTGCGGTCCTTGCGGGCCTTGTCTACCGGTGATGAAATTGATCACCTGCCGCATCTGGTTTACGGTATTGGTCAGCGACGCCAGGTTGGGCTGCGCCAGCGGGATCGACGGCAGCGACTGGATCGGTTTCGGCGCGTCCGGTTGTTCCGGCGGAATATGACAGACTGTGGGATCGACCATGGGATTAGACCTTCGCCAGCGCCTTTACCGATGTGCCGATCTGGACGTTCTCGATTGGCACGCGCGCCGTGATCTCGAAATACCAGGTCTCGTGCTTGGTATCGCCGAGGATGCGCAGCAACTCTTGCACTTTCCTGATCTCGCGCACGGTGATCAGCACGTCGTCGCCGGCGAACACGCGGATGAAGCCGTAGCGATCGGCAGGGAGCGTGTTCCACACGGGATCGTTGGTGTCGTTTTGTAGCCGCGTCGGATTTAAGTTCGGCGTTCCCGCCGGAATCGTGAACTTGACCCGCATAGCGCTGAAATTTTTGCGGGCGTTCTGCTGGAATTTTTTCGATCGCCAGGTGTAGACGACGCTCGTGGGCGCTGCGTCACTGAAGTCATAATAGAACACCTGGTTGTTCTGCACCACGAGCGCCGTGGCGGACCAGTGATCGATGGTGAGATTGTCCACGTTGAACCCGTTGGGACCGTTCAACAGATTGAACCCCATACGGTGGCCGCCCGGCTGCGGCCAGATCGTAAAGCTCTGTGCATCCGCCGGATTAAGCTCGATCGTGAAGCCCCTTTGGGACTCGCTGGTGTCACCGTTGCGGGTGCATCCCAGCGCGAAAAACTGCGAGGCCAGGAACACCGCAACCAGGTTTTTTTGCGAGGTCAGTTGCTGCCACTTCTCGCGCGTGATCCAAAGCTCTGTGGTGTTGGTCACGGACCCGTATTGCGTCACCAGGATCAGGCCATTGCGACCGGCATAGTAGACACCATCCGTGTTTCCCAGGATGCTCTTGCGCGAGTGACACGGCTCGCTGTTCTGGATTTTCACCGCCGTCATCGATCCGGGGCTTGTCCCCGTCGCGATATATGGTGCGCCACTGGTGCAGGCAACGACGGTTGAACCCGTCACGCCGAGCCCGACGATCGGATACTCGGTGGTTAGGGTATAACTCGCAGGCCACGCATGAGGCCGGTACGGCTCACTGAACCAAATCTCGTTCCCCACCCAACCAACGGCCATGCCGTTCGGCATGGAGATAATCCCCTGCAAGCCCTCCGGCGGGGGGGTCCACAACTGGCTCTGAAGCTGGAAGTTGGTGACGACTATGTCGTCTGTGATTATATCGCTGTAGCTCGCCGTCGTTACGGCGAGATCAGCGATAAAGAAATAAGTCGTGGCGCCGGCAGTGGCGGTGACCGAACGATACAGCCTGATCATCTTGATGTTGCGGGTGATGCCCAGTTGGTCCGGCGGCGGCTCGAACAGGTTGATCGTCCAGGTGCCGTTGCTCCAGCCGGTCACCACCGTCGCCGGCGACGGTGGGCTTTCTTCGTCGTATTCGGTGACGTAGGTGTAGACGTAGCTGCGCGCTTCCTGCACAGAAGAAGCCGTGAAGTCTCCCCACACCTGCAAATCGGCAAAGCCAGAAGACCCGCTGTTTACAATCAGCGGGGGGCCGTTCGAAAACGTATTAAGTCCGACAAACCCCGCGGAGCCGGCGTCGTCGGCGATCTGGAACGCGATCGGCGTGTCGCACATGAAGCCGATCCAGTACTGCGTGTTCGTCAACAACCCCGTCGGATTGACGAACGCACTGGTGACGTTCGAGCCTGCGGCTGTCCCCGTGACCGGCTGGCCGGCATTCAGCAGTTGGTGGGGGACGCCGTTGAGATCGTCGTAGACCAGCGCGGCGAACCGCGCAGTGGTACTTGAGGTTTGCGGCACGGCGGTGACATCGTTCAGGATCATCGCGCCGGTCGGCGTAACTGGGATCAGGTAGATGATATTCGAGCCGGGGGTGCCAACATTAGAAGAAGTGCTGGTCGAGAACCCCAGAGTGGCAGTATTCCCGCCCCCGCTAACCGTGACGCCCGGCGCGCATCCAGGCGCGGGAACACCCAAAAGCCATGGCGGTAGGCCTGCCTCGATGCGCGCCCGCGTGTTGTACTGCGGGGCGAGCGACGGGCTGGCGAAGTAATAACGGTCAAAACTGTCATCCACCACCGGCGAACGCATCACGTCGGTCTCCGGGTCGACGAATTCCAGCCAGGTGGCCGCCCCGGTGATCGAGCTATCGAACGTCTGGTTCAGGCCGCCTTGAAATGTAGTCGTCGGAGCGGTGACGTACTTCCACTGAAGCCGCGCGCCCGCGGTACTGTCTGCAACGAGCGTGGTATTGTAGGCCGCACCGAACGCCGGTGCGAACACCTGAATTCGTACCACGTCCAGTGCGAGGATGTTCTTGGTGACGGGTGACGTTTGGTCGACGGCGGGGTTGGCGACGGTGCCGGTGCCGTAGAGCGTGCCCTGGTTGGTCGCCTTGCCGTTCTCCTGGGTGAAGGCGCCATATAAATTGGTCGCGCTTGCCGCGGCACTGGCACCAATTAAAACGTCATACGCTTTGGTTACCGTGGCGGTAAACGTATATACTTCCTCGCCCAAGGTAATCTGATCCCCCTGGATCGGATTACCGAGGAAATATAAAGTCGCATTAGCGATCGCCTGCGTGGTGGTCGGCACGCGATAGACCATCTTCGCTGCGGTGTTGTTCAGGTTGCGCAGCACCTTGGGCTGGCGCCAGCCTTCGAGCCGCCCGGAGAACAGATATCCGTTCAGTGACGACGTCGCCTGTCCATCCGGCAGAAGAAGATCGCTCCAGGCCGGCAGCATCCCGCCGAACTGCTGGAGTTTAAAGCTGTCCGGCTTGGACTGGGTATTGTTGCTCGGCTGCGGCGTCGGATCGGTCATGCCCCTCTCATGCGTCGGGGGTGATTAATCCCAACTTACCGGTGACCGGGTCCGGGACCATATTATTCGGTCTGTGAGCCGGGGTCGAAAATCCTTCCGTCTTGGGATCGGCGACCGGCTGGGGGCGCAACGCCAGTTGTTCCTCGGCCTTTTTGACCGCCCGGCGGCCGGCTTCCAGTTCCTGCTCGCGTGCCGACAATTGTCGCTCCGTCATCGGCGGCGGCACATAGACCGGTTTCGGCTTGTCGGCGTGGGCGCGAAGCGTATCGAGCAGTTTCTCGCGGCCTTGCGCGGCGAGGCCGGCGATACTCACGAACTCCTCCGGTTCGACGTTCTTGTCGCCGACGGCTTCGGCAGCCTTGATCTTGTCGGCCATGATCTTTTCTTCGGCGTCAGCCTGAGCCCTTAACTTGAGCGTCGGCTTCTCCTCGTTCGCTGTCGGGTGCTTGTCCTGATTGGCTGGCATTGTCTTCTCCTAGTGATGCGGCACGATAAGCGCCGTGGTCGGCGCGTGAAAATCGCCCGCCGCTGATATGTCCCGGGCGAGTAGGGGCGGGTTTATTGCGCTCCATCGTGGTAGTCTTCCCATTTGCAGGGGCGCACGAACTCTTGCGCATCGATATAAAGCAGTTCCGGATGATCCGACGGGCCTTCCCAGCCGTGCTTGGCGAGAACGCGTGCAGTTCGGTCTTTATAAAACATCCACAGCATCTGCGTGCCTTCCTCGCTGTAGGGACCCTCCGGACCAAGCGAGGCCGAATGAAAGCCGAACTCGGCGTTGCGGGTGGCGCAGACGCGGTCGTTAGGGAGGAAAGCCAGGACGAGGGTGCAAGCCGAAACACACCTGCCCTCAATACGAACCTGGTCGCCGGCCTCATACCACTGCCAGTATTTGGCAATAAAGGCGACCACGATCCCGCCGGGATCGTCAGCAATCGTGTGCGTGGTGGACGCCGCGGCCGGGCTGCTACTGAGCATCAGGAGAATCGCAATCACCGCCCGCCACATGTTTACTTCCCCCTGCCCGAGGGTCTGAATTTCGCGAACGTCTGTGCCAGGCGCGCCTGCTTGCCGAGTCGTCCGGGCGCGTTCTTCTCCTTCGCCGCGTAAGCCTGCGTCGACATGCCGGCCTTCTCGGCTTTTGCCTTGAATGCACCGGGGCGCTTCACGGCGTTCTTCATCCAGTCGCCGGCCATCTCACTCCCCTGTTTTACTGTTGAAATACATGTGCCCGACCGCGGCCACGGAGCCGGCACCAAAAATGCCGGCAATGATGACGCCCGCCCATGTGCCAACTGTGCCAGTGATCTCCGGGGTGAACCCATACACGCCGTAAATCCATTTGCAGAAGACGTTGTCCCAAATCACGACCTTCCATTCGTAGATGATCCAGGGGAAGGCAAAACCGCCGACCAGGAACATCAGGAACTTGCTCTGCGCCACCGTGTTGAGGAACGATACCCGTACCTGTCCCTCTGCGACGATCCCGGTCACCAACTGCTTTGCGACTTCGACGTTGCCGCCGATGCGTGCGGTAGTGATTTTCACCTTGCTGTCGTAGTACTTCGCAGCAAAAGCGTTGACGCCGTTGACGAGCGCGGGCAGGGCCTGGACGAAAGCAAGGATCGCCGTGAGGATCACCTGATGCTCCCGTCCGGATTATACTCGGCATTGCGCCGGCGCAGGCTTTCGGAGATCAGTGCGTTGACGAAGATGTAACACTGCAAGAGTCGGTGATCGCTGATGATCTCCGACAGGTCGACGGATTGAAGCGCCGTGTAGACGATCAACACGACGTACTGCGCCCGCGCCCACCAGATCAGTTCGCTGGAGTGAAACGTGCTGTGCAGGTAACCGAGTTCGGCCTTGATCCGCTGCCACATTAGCCGGCCATCCTGTTGTGGATGACAAGTCCGACGATCGCGATGACAGCCGCCGCAATGACGACAATCGCGACGGTAGTATGACTGGCACCGGCGGCATGCGCCGCGGCGCCCGCAGAGCCCGCCGACGTCACAACGACAGCCGTCTTCTTTTTCGAGATGGCGGGCACCGCGGTCGGAACGGTAGTCGAAATAACTGCGCCGGCGAACACCCGGCGCTGAGCTTCTAGCCAATCCGCGGCGGGAGCCGGATAGGGCTTGCCGGCTTCATGGCCGGCTTGCGCCTTGAGAAAGGCGAGCCCCATCGGGCCCTTCCAGAACGCATCGTCCATGATCGTGTCGCGGGTCATACCCGGCACGCGGGCGAGCACATAGGCTTCATAACTAGGCGTATTGTTGTGACCATCCCAAATGTCGATCGCAGCCTCGAATTTCTTGTTCTTGTAGTTCGGGGACGTGCGCCACAGGTCAAGCTGCGCGCAGATGCCATGCACGTAGGTCGGAAACACTGCGATGTTATTGCCTTGACCGAGGCCGTCGTTGAGGTAGACCGTCTGCACGCTTCCCCATTTCCTGGCCAGCGGATTGTTGGTTTCAACGGTACTGTCCGCGGAAGGCCGTTTTCCGGTTCTGCCCCACATCGCGCCGGGGTTTTTATAGCGAATCGAGGCGGGCTCCATGTTACGCGGCCGGCGGTGCGGCTACCGGAGCAGCCAGGGCTGGAGCGGCCACAACTGGCTTCACTGGCGCGATCTTCGCGATCAACGACGCCTGGTACTGTTTGACGTCCGCAAGCAAACCAGCTTCGACATTCTTCAGGCCGGCCCGCATGTCAGCCGGGACGCCGGCGAAAAAATCCTTGATCTTCTGGGAAAAGACCAGCGTGACGACGAACACGGCAACATAGCCTGCGAGCGTCAGATCGACGTAGGCGAGAAGGGTGGACATGGCGATCTCCGTCAGGGGGCTACGACCGTGTATGCAACCGTGTGCTTCACGATTTCGGTTCTGCTGTCGGTACCCTGTAAATCAACGGTAAAGTTTTCATTTACCGCACCGCCGTTGACGAAGAACACCCCTTCACCTTCGGCGTTTACCGACACCTGCGAGATCGTCGCCGTCGTGGTGGAAGCGGGATCAATCACCGCGGTGAACGCCGTGATCGTGATCCCGGGCTCCAGGAACTCGGAGAAGTCTACGATATAACGGATAGAGTTGCCCGCGGTGTGAAACAGATTTTTCAGCAACATTGAGATTCTCCCATCATTTAGTGGACAATAAACCCGGCAAAAAAACAAAATACGCCGTCAAGGATAATGGTGCCGGTGGCCTGAACGACCCCAAACAACTCGTAGAAATCGGTCCCGTTGGCCTGATCCACAAAAAGGACAGTGGTTCCGTCGGCTTTATTCGCGAAAGCTTGCATTTGGATACCTTCAGCGATGCGTACTCCATTCTTAAAGATCGCAGGGATAACATACTGTCCAACCGCGATCGTAATGGGATCCGCAGTGGCCAAACACGCGGATATAGCGACGACGCCGGCTGGCGGCGTCCACCTGAAGTTCGTCACGTTGTCATAGTGTGATCCGCCGACTTCGAACACTTTGTTGTTCAGAGCTAATTTCGTGAACGCAGAGGAGCCGGCGAAACCGGAAAAATTCGTCCCGCCAAAGTCGGCACGAAAAGCCACCACCGCGGCAGCATTGCCGGTGGGTCCAGTGCTACCGATCGATCCCGTAGAGCCAGTGTTGCCGGTGGGTCCAGTCACACCTTGGATGCCCTGCGCTCCCGTAGGACCAGTCACGCCCTGAATGCCTTGCGTACCAGTAGGTCCGGTCGCACCTTGGATACCCGGTGATCCCGTTGGACCAACACCTCCGTTTGTTCCCGGATTACCTTGTTGACCAGTCGGTCCGGTCGCGCCCTGAATGCCCTGCGATCCCGTCGGACCGGTCACACCTTGCACGCCAGTGTTTCCGGTGGGACCGGGGTTGCCTTGCAAACCCGTCGGACCTGTTACACCCGATCCTGTTGCGCCTGTTGGCCCTGCGCCGCCGGCTCCCGTCGCACCGGTCGCACCGGTAGGACCGACGATCGAGAGCATCAGTTGCTGGTTGCCGGACAGAATGACCTGACCGCCGTTGGTCCCGATCGTGACCTGGTAGTGGTCGTAACGGATTTGGCTGCGCGACGTCGTCTGCGCGAAGATCACATCGAACTGGTCGCCCAGCGTGCCGTTGTTGAGGAAGAAGCAAAACGCGCGATCGTTGGTCGCCGGCAAGACCTGCACGCCGTCGACCGTCGCGGTACCCGCATCTATCGTTGCGACAACACTGGCCAACGTCTCGTCAGCGCCCAGCCATTCGTCGCAATCGACGATGTAGCGAATCCGTTCGCCGACATTCTGGCTGATCGTGCGAAGAAGCATGTTACTTCCTCGGCGGCACGGGAATGCGACGATCGATCGGTTTGATCGCGATCACGCGTATGACCGGCGGCACGGTGATACGGCGTGGCACCGGCGGCACAAGGATGCGAACGGCGGGTTCTCCCATGGATCACCCCACGATCAGGCCGCGGGACGAAGCCGGCAACACGAACGCATCCCAGCTAGTAAATCCGCTCGGAATCGCCTGCACGAAAGCCGAGGCGCCGAAATTCACCGTGGCGTGCGGTGAACCTGAGTTTGCCTGTAGTCTTACCGCACCAAACCAACCGGAAGACCCAGGTATATTAAATCCACCTACATTTGTGGTCGGGTTCGCCGTACCACTATTATTCCAGATACCTGCATCCAGGCGGCCCCATATTTTGCTATTTACCAAATCGAGCGCGAAGCAGGCCACATGGCCGGAAGGATCGGGCAGCCCAGTCACGTCAAAACCACCGCCGCTGCCGAAGATGCCGCCTTGCGAAAGGCCTATCGTGTTGGAAGACGCCAGCCCGTCGGTCTCATTCCAACTGCTATTGGCTAAACCCACCCAGTCGCTGCTATTGGAAAGCAATATGGTAGGAAACTCGAAATAGAACTTGCCCCCGGAAGCGAGCAGTTTCTGCGTCGTCGATCGCACGCCGTCAGCCGTGTTGACACTATTCGTCGCCGTAAGGTTACCCCCTGACAAAACGATGTCGGCGGTTTTGTCAGCAGGGTTCCACGTCGTCATGTGCGCGTGACTTTCAGCGACAACGTGACGCGCGTGATCGTCGTCGCGCTATTGACGTTGAACCCGAGAATGTCGCCGGCAGCGATCGACGTGGTCCAGCCAGACAGCGTGCTGTCTTGCGCCACCACGCCGCTGGAAATCGTCGGTGGTGTGGTGCTGGTGATCTTGTCTGTCGCGGCCGGATGCGTCGGCGGCGCAAACGCGGCTTCCGTACATTTGAAAATGTCGACCACCACCGAGCCAGTCTGATCAGCCAGCGTGGTGACCCGGTTGATCGTGCAAGCAAAGGGTATCTCCAGGTATCCTTTGATACCTGTGGTCAGCGCCACGCCGCCGCCGTCGATCACAAACTCGATGCCGGAGACCTGGCTCGGGCCGGTGGGTCCGGTATTTCCTGTAGGCCCTGTCGGACCACCGCTCGGCCCGGTGTTGCCTGTCGGACCGATTGACCCGTTGGTACCCGCGGCGCCAGTTGGTCCCGTACCGAAGGGACCAGTCGGGCCGGTAAACGATGCGCCCGTCGGGCCCGTTCCGCCGACACTCGCCGGTCCGGTGAAGCCGGTCGCACCTTTTGGACCGGTCACACCGGTTGCGCCGGTCGCGCCGAAGCCAGTCGCGCCGGTCGGACCCGTAACACTAAGGCCGGCGGCGCCGGTCGAACCTGTGAAGCCGGTCGGACCTGTCGCGCCACCACCCGGACCGGTCGGGCCGCTGACGACGCGTATGGGCTGCGCCAGAATTTGCGCCGGTGCGACTTCTAGAACGGGCATCTCAATCCTCCGTGATTCCTTGTTCAATGAAGAGATGCCCGAACATCAACTGCGAACGGATCGGCGGCACGGAGCCATCGAGCATGATCAGGTCGTAGACGTACTGCCCGACCGGAAGCGCCGCGGTAATCGCGCTGTCAGGAATGTTGAATTGCAAGATGCGCTGCACAGCGTCGCTCACAACGATCTGGCCGGCGGCGGATGTCCATGTCACCAACGGCGTCACATCGTTGCGCGAGGCTTTCACTTCCATCTTGAAAGTCATGCCAGTGAACGACCACGAGGTATCGCCGACCACGCCGAATTGCAGTGCGTCCTGCATGGTCGCGTTGTTGGTCTCGAACAGATCGACTTGGGCAGCGGTGGGAGCCTGCATCAGAACGACCTCTCGTTACCGTTTCCGACCGTGGGCACGCCACCTTGCTGGCTTCGCGTGCGGAAGCCTTGCGGATAAGCCCATGCCTGCGAGCCCACGGTATTTGCGCGCAGCTTCGAGACCCGAGCCCGCGCGATGGCATCGCGAAATCGTTTAAGGTGGTACGTCGCCTTGTCCGCGTTGGTATAGCTGCGGCCCGGCGTGTTCATCATCTTGCCGAGGATGCCGTCGAGCAGTCCGACGTGCCAGATCGGCAACAGCCAGTCGGGCCCTTGCGGGATGCTGTCCTTGGTCAGCGGCAGGTAGACGTTCTTCACCAGCGCGGCGGTGAACACCTGCGTGACGTTCACCGGGAATTTCAGCGTGATGGTTCCGATGTCGAACATCAGCGCTGGTTGCGGCGTGCCGTTGCTGTCGATCACGCCGGCGAGCCGGATGATCTGGCCTTCCGTGACCTGTACGGGATAGGCGATGTTGTTCGGAGCACCGGTAGAAGTCACGCCGGTCGACGGGATCACGTTGAACGGGACCATCTCGGTCCACGCCGAACTGTCGTTGAGAAATTCGCTCAACACGTCATACATCTCATTCTTGAGCGCGGCGATGCCGGCGCCGGTCAATTGCGCCTGCGCCTGGGCGATCAACTGCTCCCAGTCCTGTTTGTTGATCATTGTGGTTGGCCTCCGGCGCCGGAGCCGGGTCGCGTGCCGGTGAGGATGCTGGCAAACGTCGCCAGGAACATCGCGGCGCGAACGTCCTGGATATCTTCCTGATCCCGCTCCAGCGCGTAGCCCGTCATACCGTGCAGGATGCCGAGCCTGAACTGCGGCTCCATCGGCACCGGTTGGCCCTGGTTCTGGTTGAACTGCGGGACTTCGGGCTCTCCTGGGGCGCGGCGGCGCAATACAAATAAATCAGGACGTATGCGGCGTGCTTCGAACAAGGTGAGGTTGAGCGCGGTCAGCAGCGAGGGATCGTCGTAGCGAAACGGCGAGATCAAATCCTGCAACAGCACCCGACTGTCGTTGACATAGTCGGTCACCGTCGCGAGTTCACTGAGGAAGGTGCCCATACTCCGCAGCCCTTTTAGTTGCTGCCGAACAGGTCAACTTCGAGCGACGTCGCACCGGCGTAGGTGCCAACAGAGGTCCACTTCACCCGCCAAAAGCGCCCAATGATCCCGTTCTTCGCGGTGTTCGCCGCCAGCGTACCGTCAGTGAGCGTCGCAACAGCACCCGTAGTAACGGGTCCTGTTGAAGCCAACTTGGTGGCTGCTGCCGTCGTAACCTGGATGTCAAAAACATCCATCCAGAAAGAATTATCAAATGACGTCTGGGTATACACATCGACAGACGTGCCGCCGGAGCCATACAAAAATTTGACGATAGCAGTGACCATCCTCGGAGTGTTCCCCCCGATGTCGATCACCTGCGACAACTGGTTGGCCTGCGCAGTCGTGATGATTGTAGGCGGAAGAAGGATCATGGTGGCGGAACTCCACATAAAAATGCTCCCGGGAACGTCATCCCGGGAGCACTAAGTTTTCGTAATCGGAGGGTTTAGGTGGGGGGAGTTAGCCCCGGACATATGCCAACAGGCGCAACGCGCCGGCTTCGTCATCACCAAACGCGCGAAGCATGTTATTGTGGTTTTTGCATAATAGGCCACGCACGCGGCCAGTTTCGTGGTCATGGTCCACGACAAGCTTTGTCTTGTTACAAAAAACGCAGTGTCCCTGCTGTGTCGCTAGTAAAGCGTCATATGCCTCGGGCTCAAGGTCGTAGAGGTATCGTCGGTTCTGATGACGAAAATAGTCTGGATTAGCCGCCCGCCATAGCGCGTTGCGCGCCAATTCGGCGGCACTGTTCAGCGCGTAATACCTGCGCCCTTTCTTTCGATATTTCTCCGGATCGGCTGCGTACCGGCGTTTGTGGGCAGCGCGTTGTTGCGCGCGTCTGGTCGCTAGTTTGCCCGGATCAGCAGCGATAGCTGCTTCGTGATCTCGTAAATATTGCCGGCGTGCTTCCGGGTCTTTGTGCGGCATCTAGTGTATCTCCGTCGGGGATGGTGGATATACACATAAAGCGGCCGGCGAATGATGTCAAATCCATTTCGCCGGCCGTAATATTTACGTCAAGTAGACTAGTTAACTGTTGGGAGTCACCTGACTCTGAACCAAGGCCTTCCCGTCTACGACCTGGTAGCCGTACACTTGGAGCCCTCTAAGTATCTGACCAAACGTGAGTTCCGAGCGCAACGTCTCGACCTTCGAAATCTGACTCGCGAACGTAAGCCCATGGGCATGACCTGCAAAAATAGGCCACTCCCCAGCATTAAAGTTGGTGCTGTCAGTGCTGTTATTCGGAAGTAAGTTAGATATATATATGGTAAATCGATCGACCATGCCGAGCCGTCCGTTGCGCAACATCGAGACGCCGTCACCCGACAGGTAAGCCTGACGGAGTTCCGACTGCTTGATCATGCGACCAGCCCACGACGGCATGACGACCCAGCGGCCGACTTCCGGAATGTTCTGTTCGTCGAGCACCTGACCCATGCGCATCAGCACGTCCAGAAGCTCGATATCACCAACGCCGGGGTTCTTGGAGACCACGCTGAGCGGGGTGCCCTTGACGCCGAGGTTGATGTTGCCAGTGATCGCGCCGGCAGCGGTACCCTTGTTCGCCGCCACCATCTGGTTGACAATGCCGTCCAGCACGTCGCTGTCGACGGTGATCTTCAACTGCTGAGCCGCGTCATCCGACCACATGGAGAGAATGTTCAGATCGCTCTGAATCTCCATGACGTCGTCGAGGATCAGCGAGAAGTACTTGCCGTTCCCGATGAACAACTCGACGGTGCCGCCGGTCGGGCGATCAAGCCCAAGCAGACCGTCGGACTTGTAGTCGTGGATCGAGATCGTGGGCTTGGTGCGAATCTTGACGCGATCGCCCTTGTTCTTGATCTCACCCTCGTAGTCGGTGTTCGAGATCGCAGCGAGGACAGTCGAGGCGTAGAATTTCTCGACAAGCTTGCCGCTCCAAATCTCCGGGATGAAACCCGTCGCCTGAAGGTTGTTACCCGAACTACCAGTGGCCGGATAAAGCGCCGGCGATGATGCCGCAGTTGCGCCAGGAAAACCTGAGCTAGGAATTGCCATTGAAAAAGCCCCCATGTTTGGGGGCCTTCGTCACTTCACAGCGCTACCAAGCCCCCGGATTATCCGCGGACCCGTCCCTCTCGCTGAGCTACGGTGAGATCGGCTTCGAATTGCGCTGCCTGCGCCTCACGGCCGGCATAGAATCCTCGACGCTTATCATCGTAAAACTTGCTGATCTGGGCTCGGGTTATGAATGGCTTGTCTGCGGGCACTTGGGAATCACCCGATGCCGGCTTAGCCCTGCCAGGAGCGGCGAGCGTCCCCAGATCAACCGCGGCTTGTCGAGGAATAGGTTGCTGCTGTTGCTGCGAAACCTGCTGCTCGGCCTGCGGGGTCTGTAACGTCTGACCCGTGGCTGCGACTTCCATCATGAAGTCTCGGAAGACCGCGACGACCCGAGGAGCATCTGCTGCTTGGTATGCCGCGTTCAACACCTGACCTCTCGCCTGCCCAGTGTAAATATTCGGTAAAGCGAGCCACGCCTTGAATTGCGGGCTGCGATTGATCGCGATCCAGTCCGGTATCTGGCGTGACAGTTCAACCTTCACATCCTTCTGCGCTTGCGTTGTTACCTGCTTTTTCAGGTTCTTGTTTTCAGCCTGCAACGCTTCGAGTTCGGGCCCGATCGCTTCGCGCGCGCCGCGCCGCACGACGTCGATAAGCTCGTCGCCGTAGGTCTCGCGGTCCTGGTCGGTAATCAACTTCGCGTGATCCTGACGCGAATTATTTTGCGTGCGAGAATTTTGCGAATTGTTCGCGGGCGCATCGCTGAGCAACGATTGCAAGCGCACTACCTCGTCGCCAAGCTCCTGCATCTGCTGCTGCATGGTGCCGAGCGTGCGCGACTGCGCGTCGTGGCGGCCCTTCATAGACAGGAAGCGATGTTTCCACTCGGTCGCCGAAATGCCTTCGTCGTCACCAGAAACGCCGGTGCGCTGCGGCTGAGGTTGCTCCGGCTGGTGCGACTGCTCTTCAACCTGTTGTGGTTGCTGGGCCGCGGCTTCCGCGTCAGCGACACGAGAAGCTTCCGCCTCGGCCGCAGCTTTTTCTTCCGCGGTAGGCTCCGGCGGCGCATAAATCTGCTGGTGGATCGCCTCGGCATGGGCCGCAGAGGCTTTCACATGATCGGGGACGCGAACGTTGGGGTCGACAGAAAAATCGGTCAGGCCTGTGCCATCAGCGACTTTGTCATTGGCTGCCATGGTGAACGGCTCCTTGGGCGCGCGGAATTACTCGTTTCTCGCGGGCGGTTGCAGTGGGGATTTGAGGGCGTGGCATTCCCGGAACAGGCGCAGGAACGCGAGGCATTGCTTCGCTCGACCTTGCATGTTCAGGATTTGATCCTGCGGCGCGTCGGTTACCGCCACGGTAATTTCGTTCGTGTAGGCAGCGAACGTCTCAACGAACTGCTCGAACCCTTCAGGGTCGGCATTTCGGAGTCTCAACGCGAAATGACTCAGAACATCAGTGGATTTCAAGCAATACCGTTTCCTGCCCACGAACCGCTGCCGAGACCGTCGGGAGCAGGCGCGGGCTGTGCCATTGGGGTGGCTTTCTGGTAGCTCTGAAACGAGGATGGTCCGCCACCGGCAGCACTACCGGGGAGATCACGCTGGTCAGAACCCTTGTTGGGGTCATTGTGCATGGTACCCTTCTTGTGGATACCGATCGGGGTCATGTGCTTCTTGAACATCAGATGCCTCCCAGTCGCCCCGGCCCGAACGGATTAGGCGACTGCGTTGGCGCGGGTGCGGGCGCTGTCTTGCCGTACTCGCGGGTGTTCCCCATACCGGGCCCTACCGGCTTGATCCGTGCGAGGTTGCCGCCAAGCCCAGTCCCGACTTTCGGCGGCTTCATCCCGACACTCGATGCGGCGCCCGGCGAGGGTACCGACATCGGCGCGGAAGGCTTCTTGCCGCTGATCGTGGACCGGTTGACCATTAGCGGGCGCTCGTTTTGCCCGCCTGCGCCGGCTGCGAACCAGCAAATCCAAACATCTTGGTCTTGCCGCCGCAGGCGTACTTGTCGCTGGAGCCGCCGTCGTGTGAGCCCTGGTCGGTGGTACCCGCACCTTTTTCGCCCGCCTGCTCCTGCGGCGCGGTCACCGTGCGGTCGCCCTTGCCGAACATCGGGGTGTTGCCACCCTTCGCAAATTCGACATTGTGCGAGGTCTTCTTCTGGAACGCGGCCATCCGTAAATCTCCCGAGGAAAATTGGTCCTGATCGGGGTATCGAGCGGACGGCTAAAAAACCGTTTATCAGTCCTTCGTCAGGATGATCAGCCGCTCGTCCTTGTGGGTCTGATACTCGACCGCTTTCATGTCCTCGAACTCGCGCATCAGCGGACGGATCACATGCTCGCCAAGATCATGGTGCGGGACTTTATAGGGGCAAGCCTCCTCGATTGCGTAGACGCCGTTGCGACAGAGAAACGGCCACAACTGCCGCACCAGGAACATCTGCGGGATCGGGTCATGCACCGCGTCATCGCAGATGAAGTCGAACAGGTGATCGCCGCTCGCCGTCAGGGCGCCGTCGACGGCTTCGAACAGTTCGGGCGCGGCGTAGGCGTCGCACTGGAAGGTGTGAATGCGCTCCTGGTCGTTGAAGATGAAGCGATCGTCGTTGTCGAAACCGTTGATGTGAGCGCCAGGGAAGAACTCGCGCCATGCGAACAACGACGCGCCGACGACGTTGTTGGGGATATCCCTGAACCCGCAGATGCCGATTTCCAGTACATTGGCGACGTCGTGTCGCCGGTCAGCGAGATGTTTATTGTAGGCCGGCGTGTACCCCCAGATGCCTTTGTCAGTGCCGAAGCGAGTGAACAGGCTGTCGAGATAGCTCATGATTGCAACTCCGGCCGAAAGTTATCGAACATGGAAACGTCGTGGTCGGCGCGATACCAGTGGAATGGCTTTGGCACTTTCTGCTCGACGCGGGCCCAGGTGTTCACTTCCCACTCGATGTTGCCTGTGGTGCGGAAGTGGTTGCGCGCAATCGCCCGGCATGACGCATCGAACAGATTGACGAGCTTGCGCGGCACCGCGATGACAGACCCGCAGAAACGCCAGCACGGATAGGGGTTCTCGATCACGTCGGGTTTGCCCCAGCAACCGGGGGCGTAGATCGCCTTGTCGTCGAGCTTCTGGAAGAACCGATGTATGGATTCGTTGTTGACGCCCGGGAGGCGGAAAACGCCGTAGTCGACCCACACCAGCACGTCGGCGTCTTCATCCTCTTCGGCCGCCTGCACCAGCCACGCGGACTTCTGATGATTCACGCAGTGATAGGCGAGTGTGTTCTTCGCCGGGTTGTCGTGCGGCGAGATCGTCGGGATGATCTTCTGGGCCTTCACGAACTGCCACAGCCAGGTGTCCTCGACGTGGGCATAAAATGCCTTCTTCGGTACAGGAACGCCACTCAGTTGTTCGCCAAGCTCGCCATACTCGGCCGCAGAGCGCGGGTGGGCCGGAATCGGGATGTAACCTGTAACGAGCTTAATTTTCATGGAACTCGCTCAGCATCGTCGCAACGTCGGTGATCGACACCTGCGCCAGCATGGCCTGGGCATCCTTCACGCCGTAGGAAAGCACCAGATCGAGACCGTTGGGATGGGGCGCGAGGCCGGCGCAAAACTCGATCTGCTGGGCGTGGAAGCAGAACGGCAGGGACAAGCGTCGCAGCGTGTAATCGCGGCTCAGCCACGCGAACCGGTGTGCATATATCCGGCGGTAGTCACCGGGGTCGATCGCTTCATGGACGACACACAACCAGCCGTTCTTGAACGGGATGCACTGACTGCCACCGCTGATATTATCGACCGCGATCTTGGCGGGAGCGCGGGACACCGACAACTTGTTGACATCGCCCGCAACGACCGTGTCGAGGCGGTAGACGTAATGCAGGTCGTCACCGTCGACCAGCGGCATCCAGTTCTTCTCGCACGCGGAGCCATCGGTCAGGAAGGTCGTAGGTTTGTCCGCGGTCACTGTCACGAGCGCTTGTACTGGCGTACCGCTGGCGAGATACTCGCGGACGCAGGCGGTCGCCCATAGCTCGTCTTTCCACGAGAACAACCGCATGTCTTCGAGCCCGCGCACCAGCGTGAATTGCGGATCGAGCGGCGCCTCCCAGATAATCGGCTGTTGCGAAGCTGTCGACAGGTCGGCGTTGAGTCGCAACAACAGGTTCTTGGTGTCGATCGGATTGCTGCCGTTGGGTTCGCCTTCGCCCTTGATCAGGTAGCGTCCGTCACCGTCAATCGTGTAATTGACCGTGCGCACGATGCAATGAAGCTCGCCATTATGCAGCGCCACCGACGGGTTCATCGCGACATAATCTGGTTGCGGCGTGGCGTGAATCTCGCGCGATTTGAACGACGGGCAGTGTTCAGCGAGCGGGCGCAAGTACCAGCGAAGATTTTGGCGGGCGCCGTGGCGAACCTGCGCCGGCACCGACAAATCGAGCCCGAGCCCACTACAGACACGCGCAGCTAGTTTCTTGTCGGCGTCGTCGCCATAAAACCCCAGGATCGAAAATTCTTCCCGGAAGCCCCAATCATACACCCAGTCGGCGACGAACAGCGTATCGTCGGGTCGCTTGAGGTGGAGGCCCGCCTTACAAAAAATAAGGGCTGTTTTCTGACAGTCCGGCTTCTCGCGATAGTGCTTGGTGAGGTCATACAGCGCTTCCGCGCGTTGCGGGCGGCGGTTGTATGCACTCAGCGCAGTGTAGGTGAACCCGGCCTCAATAGACTGCTGTTCTTTGAGGCATGCGGCGAGATTGATTTCCGCATTCCAGACTTCTTCATCCCAGTCACCGAGTTCGATGCGCTTCTTGTAGGCCTGTTCAGCCTGATGCCACATACCGGCATCGCGATAGCTGTTCGCAAGATAGAACCACGATCGTGGGTTCTCAGGGTCTTTCTCGATATCGGCAAGAAGAAGCTCAATATCGCGTTCGAACTTGTTGGCGCGGTTCGAGCCGTCAGCGTGATCAATAAAGTCCGCACCATCGATCGTCCCCGCGGTTGGAACATCGAGATATTCGTGCGTGGCGCCGATATACCGGCCCTCGGTGCGGGTATGGAGTAAACGAGTGTTGGGGTACGACACACCGCCGGCGACTTGAATCATTGTGTATGACGGACCGTCGAGCCCCTCAAACGCGTCGGGCCTCGTGACGCGCAACTCCATGTCGGCGTCCATCAGTAGAAAATAGTGTGCATTGTGCGATGATCGGTAGAGATGCGCAGCGGCAAGGGCTAAGTTGCGGGCCTGCGAAAAGTTCTCGAACGGACCGTCCTTAATCCAGCACTTGATGTGCGGGCGATCGACGAAGAACTTCCGGATGCGATCCTTGGTGTCGTCAGTCGACCCGGTGTCGAGGATTACCGCGGCGGTAATATAGGGGGCAACAGAAGCAAGAGCGCGTTCAATACGCGCGCTCTCGTTTTTCACGATCATACACAAACACAGCTTGGTCATTTTGCACGAAGACCTTGTTGGGGGTTAACCGTTCGAGATGCGGAGCACTCCCACACCGGTTGCACCGCCGGGGTTCCACACCGCGCCTACGATATGCGGGTCGAAATTCGGCGGGTCGAATTTGTTCGCGACGACCGGGCCAGCCGGTCCCTGCGGGCCAGTGAATGCTGCGCCATTGCGTTGCGTGCCAGTCGGACCCGTCGCGCCAGTGGCCGAGTTCGCACCGGTGTTGCCGGCGGGGCCGGTTGAGTTGCCAGTCGGTCCCTGAGTGCCGGTCGGTCCGGTCGCACCAAGCGTGCCGGTGTTGCCGGCAAAACCAGTCGGGCCGGTATTGCCGGTCGGGCCAGTGATACCGATTGCACCAGGACCAGCGGGGCCAGTCGGTTGCGCACCTGTCGGGCCCGTCGGACCGGTGAACGCGGCGGCGCCACCACCTGTCGGACCCTTGGCGCCGGTGCTGCCGGCGGGACCCTGGATGTTCTTGTCGTTGATCAGATCGACAACTTCCTTCAGCACCTCGGGGATGCGGTTGTCGTCATAGGTGTCCTTCGACGCGGTGCTCGGATCGAGTGGTTTGAACGCCATTTGCTGGCTCCTGTTAGCCGGCCGAGACCGTCAGAACGCCCACGTTGTTCCAGACTTGCCCGTTGACATGCGGATCGGAAGTCGGCGGTACGAAGATCGATGCGAACGCGCCGGTCGGTCCGGTAGACCCAGTAGGTCCAGTTGCGGCAGCGCCGGTCGGGCCGGTGACGCCGGTACCCGTCGGACCCGTCGGACCCGTGGCGCCAGGAGTCGGACCAGTGTTGCCAACAGCGCCGCCCGGTCCGGTTGCACCGATACCGGTCGGGCCGGTAACACCGGTCGGGCCCGTGTTGCCAACAGGTCCCTGCGGACCCTGAATTGGTGCGCTCGATCCGGTCGGGCCAGTTACGCCCGCGGGGCCCGTGTTACCGGTCGCGCCAGTCGATGCGCCGGTCGGACCAGCAGGGCCGGTGACGCCGGTGGGGCCGCCGATATTGCCCGCGTTGATCGCATCAACGGCCTGCTTGAGGACATTGCCGATCGAATTACGGTCGTAATTTTTACTGGACAGGATGGCCATCTGTTACCCCTACGGCAGGCGCTGCCTGCTCCCTTCTAAAAGTCGAACCCGTTACTCTTTTCTTTATCCAGCCGCCGTCAGCCGACGCCCTCACGAACTACTTAATTAAAACGTACTCAGCGCCGCCCGCTTCCAGGTGTTGGTCGCAGTACAGACGTAGATGAAGCCGGCGTCCCAGACGATCGCGCCGGCCTTGCCTGGAGCGCTAGATGATGCCGGCGTGATCAATGGCGCAGCTATCGGTGCAACGCCCAGCGTTGCACCTGTCATATCGAGCCCGTAGTTGTGCGAGCCGTTGATTGTGTAAGAGACCGACGCCGAACTGTCGTCGCGCAGGAACGTCGTCTTGATGCTGCCCGATATAGCAGCCACGCCCACGTCAAATTGCGACCCAGCAATGGCAATAATTCCGCAAGCAAAACCGTTATTCGAACTCGCGCCGCTCTGACCGCTCGAACTCAGCCACAGCGCGCCGCCGAAACCGAAATTACCGGCGAAACTGATCGGGGTGGTCGTCTGATTGTTGGCCCTGATCTCCGTGCCGACGATACCCGCCGTCGCGGTATTGCGCCGGCCTTCCAGATACGCACCAGTCCCCTTTCCGGTGCTCGTCCCGAACGCCATGCCTAATCCGGTAATGGCGACAGTGTCGAAGTTCATCGCACCCTTCGAGGCCGCCCAGAGGGCGCAAGTCTGCATGCCGCTGGTTGACATGCCGACCGAATAGAGTGCCAGCGTCGCGTTGCCTTCATTGTCTACCGGGTTGGCGAATAATGAAGCGCTAAGGTTTTCGGTGCGTGAAATTTTAACCGACGGTCCAGCCGTGGTGATCGCCGCTGAACCGAAATTCCCCTGCGCCAACTCCCAGTTCTGGGGTGCGTATGAATTGAACAGGAATTGCGAGGTCCCATTGATGACGTTCGGACCGACGTTAGCGACATCCGCCAGTTGCTTGAGGATGCTGTCGATACTGTTCGGATCGTAGTTACGCGACGAGAGGACTGGCGCCATCAGCCGACGCCCCCGCTAACCGGCTTGGCGCCCGCACCGGGTTGACTGCCGGTGAGGTGCGTCTGCGGCCCCATCGAATGCGACAACTGACTCGGTTGCATGCCTTGTGCACGTGACGCGTCCTGCGGCCCTGGTGGACCGGCGTTCAAACTCGGATCACTCATTGTTGATTGGCCGCCGAGCGTGCCGATATGTGTGGGCTTGCCCTCCGGCATCTGTTCGCGTTGTGCGAGAATGCCGGACGTCAGTTCGGTGGTGATGCGCTTGACGCCGGCCTCGACGCCCTGGTTAACAGCCTGCGTAATCAGCGCGTCGATGTTGCCGCCGTTCTGTGCTTGCGCCTCTTGCTGCTTCATCATTTGTTCGATCTGGTCTTCAGACGGCACGATATCCTCACCCGGCATGCCGATCGTCGATGACACGTTGCGCAGCACGGTCGAGCGGCCCTTCAGCCCCATGATCTTCATGTCGGTCGGGTTGTTGGTCGCGGTCAGGAACTCGATCTGGCGCTGCCGGAGGGTTTCCCTCTGAATGGCTACGTTGACGCCCTGCACCGTGACCTTCTCTTCGCCGGTGAGCAGGCCTGACGTATCGGTCAGCATCAGCAGGTCAAATAATTGGAGGAGTGCTTCCTCCAATACGTCCCGATCGATATTCGCCGACACTGTCTGCAAAATCTTCGAGGCGTTGCCCATCAGCATCGCCAGACCAGACGCCGTTCTCCCAGCACCCGAGCCGGCCTGGCCGCCAACGTATTTCGGGATCGCGCTCACATCGTCCGCGATCGAGGTGAACTCCTGGTAGACCTGGATCAGCGGGGCGGCGTTGCTCGCCGGCATGAAGAAGCTGATCGGCTGGCGAGAGTTGTTGCCAACCGGATCGTTGCGGACGTGCCAGCGTTTCCATGGGTATAAGTCCTCGCCGTTTTCTTCCGGGGCAAGCATGTCGTCGTTGACCACAACCTGCGGACCCGACGAGATCGAGATGTTGTTGACCAGCGAACGCAGTGTGGCGTTGGCGACTTCCTGCAAATCGGCCAAAAGGTCCGTGAGCCCGTTTCCAACGGGCGTTCCAGGGACTTTTTCAAAAGACGTGATGAAATATGGGTGGCGTTGCCGCGGGCTGGGGGAGAGATGCGCCTTGATGACGTGGGTGCCGATCACCCAGACCTGGACATGGTAGTCGCGGAGTTCGTCCTCGACCGCCATGCCGTAGTCTTGAAGAATCCTTCCCTGGACGTTGCCGTTGAACTCCATCATCGAGATCATCCCGGAGCGGTTCCAAGCCGGGTTCTCGCGGTTCTCCAGCACGCTGCGCTCGGCGTCGGTGGTGTCCCAGTTATCGTAGAGGCCGCCGGCGCCGTATTCGTCGAGCACCGCCCTGATCTCGGACACGTTGTAACCGGGCAAATCCAGGAGATCGTTGAGTTCAGCGCGGGTGACGCGCAGCTTCTCGATGGTGTTGGCGTTGGCGATGTCGGCGACGCCAGGGGTGAACCAGAGATCAAACGGCGAGACCCGGTTCCAGGTCAGCCTCGGCACCTGCTTCACGATCGGTTGACCGCCGCCCGGCGGCCAGATCACCTGCGGTACCACCTTGACCACGGGACCTTTGACGCAGGCGAACGGGAAGATCGGGAGATCGACCAGGAACTCGGCGAGGGCGTGATAGAAGCCGCCCTGTCGCAACATATCTTCGATCTTGCCCTCGCTGTCGCGCGCCTGCTTCGCTGCTTTCTTCTTCGCGGCTTCCTCGGCTTGGTCGAGCAGATGGCGCTTGCGATCGGCGGTGTCCGAAGGCGGCGGCGGCGTGCCCAGCGTTTGCGCCACCTTCTGTGCTTCTTGCTGAATCAACTGGTCGATCTGCTGCTTGATGTCGGCCGGGATGTCCGGATCGGCGGGCGGCTGCAACGCCCAAGGCTGGTCCTGCCCGAGATAGATGTCTCGCAGGAGTGAAGAGGCGGCGCGGCACTTCTGCGCGATCATGCGCGCATAGACCGTCGACCCGCCGAACTTGGACAACTCGTTAAGTTTTGTCGGATCGTACTGGCCGTTGAACGTCCGCAATGCGGCAAGCATCCTGTTGCTCCAGCCGGCAGACGTATTTCGGTGGTTCCTGAAAATTTCGAACTGCGCGCGGACGTAGCCGGCAAGTTCCGGATATTGCGGGCCGGCGTTGTTCTCTGCGGCATCTTGGGCGTTTGCACGCGTCACCGCCGCAGCCTGAAGCTGCTGCTCCAACTGGTCAGGCGGTGTGAACTGGATAACGCCGGATTGTCCGAGAGCGGCCATACTCGTCCCACAATTACGCGCGGACGCTCTGACGCAGGCCCCAAACTTTTGCTTAATAGGCTACCGGTAGCGGTGGGGGTGGAAATGGAGGTCACAACCAATGGACCAGCACAGCACCCTTAACCTATGGGTCGGCAACGTGATATCGGCCTCGGCGATTCTGACGACGTTATTGGGCCTCGTGCCGGCAATCGCCGCGATCGTCGCGCTGCTGTGGTACCTGGTCCAAATCTACGAGAGCAATACCATTCAGACGTGGCTCAAGAATCGCCGTCTCCGCAAGCTGGCGCGCTTGAAAGCGAGGGTCATCATGCTGCAAGCGCAACTGGCCCAGCCGGTTACACCTTCGGTTTTCGATCCGCCGTCCCTCGATAAACCCCAGTAATTAGTCCGTCGGCAGCGGTACGCCATGCGGCCATCCGGTTGCCCAGAAGACCGGCCAGATCGCACAACGGAGAAATATAAGCGCTAGGGTCGCATTCGGTGCCATCCCAACGTGGAAGAAGAATGTGAGACAAAAGCCAATCACATAAGTTCCGATCAAAGTCCAAATCCACCACGCCATCTCATATTCTCCCTGTTCGTTTTTCAGGTCCATGCTGCCGAGGTGAATTTCGGGCCTGCACGTTTAGTGCGCGGGCGCAGTCTCCGGGTGATCTCTGGCACCACGCCACCGTGAACAACCAGCGCGACATATTGCAGGTCGTCAGCTACGTGGCTGAAACCTTCTTTGTCGTTCTTCTCGGGGACAGTACGCAGGGCACCAGTTTTCATTTTCGTAAAGCGATAGCCGCCACTCATAGCGCGACACAAGAACGGGCACCCAGTTCTCGATATCATCAGGGACGGACCTCCATTCGTCTGCTGTCCAAGCAGGGCCTCCACAGCGCGCAAGCGCGGCTCGATATCGTTGGTAGGTGCTGGGAACGCAGGTAAGCCAAGTCGTGCCAACGCGTCGAAGCAACTCTCCTCGGAAACGGAGCCCTTCGCAACGCCAGACGGATCGCCCACAAGCGCAACGCGGTAGCCTAGGTACTTCCCACTCAGGAGGATTGGTCGCAAGCTCTGGTTGACGTGCTTCTCCAAACCGACATTGGTACCCGGCACTTCCTGGTGCACCAGGAGTCTCCCCATGTGATCCATCTGGCATATCAGGCTCCATGGGTTGCGTCCGAAGTCCTGTCCGACCAGCAGCGGGTAGCCGGGGATGACTTGCGTGTCGTCGACGATATGAAAGTCCGAGCGGAAGCTGGATTTGAACACGGCAGAGCCGGACGGATCGTCGCCGTACTCGGCACGGACGTAACGGCGGACCCAATCTGAACCCTCGCCGTACATCTCAACAAACCGGTTGTAGTACTGGCGCCCTTGCGCCAGCCTCGCGGGATGGTCGATAGGAAGCTGAATGGTCTTTTCGTTTTGGACCAGCCAGTTGAGGTTCTCGGCATCGGGGGAGAGCCCCGAGGGCTGCTTGAATATCTGGAAGTTCATGGGGGGGTTTTCCATGAACTGGTGCCAGGGCGTCATTTCGGTCGGAAAATTCGTGTCCGCGATCAGGCCGTGCCATGTCGGCGTGCCATCGGGTCCGGATGGGTATCGTCCAAGCCGACCACTGATCGGGCTGATAACGTCGAGGTCCATTTCGATCGCCTCCGACAGCCACGCGCCCGTCAACTGCATTGAAAGTAGGCGAGCCTGATCCTCAGCGTTCTCTAGCGGGATGAAGATCAGTTCGCTGCGTACATCGTCGAACTCAATATGAAACGTACTCTCCGAGACCTTCCAAGACCCGAGGCCGCTCAGCCATTGTTGGCAATCTTTCAAGACAGTGTCACGAAGCTGTTTCAACGTCTGTCGGACAACTGAAAAACGAGTATGGCGACAGCCATCTGCGCCGCGCGATTGCTGCGTGGCACGACGGAGAACTTCGATTACGCACGCGGTTGTCTTGCCAGAGCCAACAGGGCCAGCGATCACACGGCCAAACGCCGCGCTCTTCATGAACCGGGAGCATGTCGGGGGCGCATCGTATTTCAGTTCGGGCATGCGCGGACGCTCGTCCGCATGCCCCAAAGTTTTTATTAACTAGGCGGCTTCTCGGCGCGTGTCGGCGAAGTCCTGCCACGACACCCACGGCTTCTCTTCAGCGAGCGGCGTGAGTTGTTTCTCAAGGTAGACCTGCCAGTGCGCAGTCAGTCCATGTTCCGGATGGGTAAACCAAAGCGCCTGTGACGGTCGCGAATAGGGGGCGCGCAGCACGAGATGGGCGAACTCGTCGTATCCTTTGAGACTATTGTTGACGATGAGTCCCGGCAGGGTGATGTACTGGTGCCAGTGCCCAATGAGGAGCGTGTCGAAATCGCGACCGATCTGAGCCTCAGACCGGTGTGTCTTGAGAGTGCCGCGCATGATCGGACCCAAAGCGCCGATAATCCCATCGCCACCCTTAGTACCAAGACTGTCACCATGAGTAAGAAGATAGCGATGACCAAAAATATTGAAAGCGCAGTCAGCAGTTTCGGGTATTGAGAACTGGACATGCTTGCTCCTTCGGAAGTGGCGGGCGACACCGCAATAGACATTCCACTCGTGGGAGGTGAACACGCGCTCTTTCATCTGCATCTTCTTGGTGGAGCGACCGTGGTTGCCGACGACGCACGGCACAAAGAGTTTGCCGAAGCTGGTCGCCATCATTTCGAGGGCACCCGAAATCAGATCAATCAAGTCCTCGATCGCTTGCTGCGTGGTGCGATCATTGGTCTTCATCAGTTCCTCGTGAATATCACCGCCAAGCATGTCGCCGCCAAGAGCCACAATACAGCCGGGATATGTGATCTTCGCTCGACCCATGTGGTTAAACGCGAGATCGACGGTTGTCTCCGCGAGACACTTAATCCGGCGTCTGGCGACGGTCTTGTCGTAGGTGTTGATGCCAGGCATTCGGACAACTTCCGAGTAGTGCCAGTCGCTCCAGATCGTCGCAGGTACGCCTCTGGCTCCCGCCCGGCCCTCACGTACCGTCCATTCCGGGGGTTCCGGATCATAGGCGGCGATCTTGTAGATGTTCTCGCGGACGGTCTTGGCATCGTCCTGTTCCTTGGTGAGTTGCTCGATCAGCTTGCGCGCCGCAAGAATCTCCGCGTTCTTCTTCTTGATGATATCAGTCGCGTCACGAAGCTGATCGTCGACGGTTTTCAAAGGTACTGCCATTTCTAAATCTCCAGGCGCGCTCACGCCCTTTTACCGAATGTTCGTAACGCAACCTTGTCTCTTTACCCCGAGGAGTGCTTTTCGCCCGCAACCTTCTCGCGCGTCCCTTCGGTGATGAGTCGAAACGACGTTGTCCCTCCCGCCACTTCGCCGTCTGGCGAAATCGTCTGGCCGGCTCCATCCCCCGAGGAGTTAGCTGAAAGCGGCTTTGCGCCACCCGACGTTGAATTTTCCGGCGTAATATCTTTATGTCCAACGACGAGCTTCTCGTCTGCGCCAAGATTGATAGTAATCGTAAATTTTTCGCCGGGGCTGCCACCGGCCACGTCTCGCTCGCCGACACCAGCAACCTTAGCAATGAGCTTAGCCGCCTCGACCACGCCGGGGAGCCCTTCGCTCGCGTTGCCCATTCGGGTAAGCAGTAGTGGAAGCTTATCTTCGAAACCGGCGGCAGCAAGCAGCTTGATGCGGTCCTGCGTGTTGCCGGCCGCGTTCCACTCGATGGTCGCGTGGTGCAGCGCCTGCTTGAAGAACTCGTGGTGTTCGACGAGGAAATCGAATTGCGTCCGGTTGATTTTATAATCCGCAAGTATGTCATGGGTCTCCCGGATATTCTGCGCGATCTCCCGCGCCATCCGCGCCAGCAGGTGAACCGTGAGTTCTTTCGGAAGCTGCACCAGCGCTTTTGCCGCCTGCACACCGGCCGGCGTGAGACCCGTTTGCGTGGGCTCTACGTGGTCTTCAGGAATTACCGCCGCGGTAATTTCTTCCGCCGGCGGCTTCCACACCGCATCCGGATTGGTGATTAGGGCTTCAAAGCCAGTATCGACAAGCTCGTCCATCAGTGAATCGCATCGTCCGACCACGGGCACTCCTGGAGGCGGCGCGCGTGGTTGGCGGCGCCGGCAGAGTAGTGCTCCACCAGGTGGGTGACGTTATCCATCGTTCGTTTAAGTATCGCGGCGTCAAGTTCTCCGCGGCCGAGCAACCCCTGAATGTTGACGATAACCCTGTACTGCGAAGCGTAGGAGTGCAGCGCCAGCGCTACATGCGCGATCCCCATAAATTCGCTGCGTGTGGTCTTGCGATCGTATGCGTCGATCAAGAGCATCGTCGCGCCGTACACGAGACGCGTCACGGCGTCCGGCGCGGGCTTAGTCTCGACCAGGTCGGCGATCAATGCTTCATCGAGAACCGGATCGGCCATCACGCCGCCTCGGCAAGGGGAGCTACGTCCACACCCCCGTCGGGGTACATCACGTGGCTCGTCAACGCGTGGACAGCACGGTCACGCTCGGCCGGTTCCATGCGATATCCGATACCCCAGATCGTTTTGATCTTGACGTCGAACGGCGTCAGCTTGCGGCGCAGGTGACAAATAATGACATCGACCATCTTGAGGTCGGTCTCGTCGCGGTTGGGGTCGCGAAGCGTTTCGATAACCTGATGAAGCTGCTCCTTGGTGACTTCGGACCGCTTGAGCAGAACCGCGAGGATCGACGATTGCAGGCGGGTGGTCTTGAAGACGATCGAGCAAAGGAATTTCAGTTTCTCGTCGTCTTCTAGCACATTGTGCTGTGGAAGTGCTCGTTTCGCGCGGCCCGATCCGGGCGGCCAATCATCCTTCGGTATCTCGGTGATCGTGCCACGGTGCATCGCGTCGTGGAGAATTTCATATACTTCGTCGCCGGGAATTTTGCAGGCCCGGGCGATCGCACGAACCGGTATTCCTTCATCTGCCAGTCGTACAACAACCTTCCTGGTGTCAGCGTTTGTTGGAGTTTCTAGGGGGACAACAACGGGTGATGACATTGTATCTCCTGAATGTGCTGCGCGTAGAGAGCAAGAAAAACTTTACATCTAACGTTTTGTTTTTCAACGCAACAACGTGTGATTGTATCAATCCTGCACACTTGACCAGAAAAGTTAGTGGGCTCGCCACCTTCTCACCCCCAACGGTGGCGTTCGTGCAGACGCCATGAAGAAAGGGCGAGCCCATGACCGAACCTAGGAAGATGTCTTAAAGAATCGCTAAAGGCCTCGCAGCATTACCCGCGAGGCCTCTACGCGTCGTCTTGTCGAGGAGTATTACGCGGCGGCGTCCTCGCTCGATACGGAGAGTGCGAAAGCGGAAGCCGCGGTAGCTCCGGCGCCGGTGACTCAAGCCGCCGCATCGACCGCCGCCTGTGCAGTCGGGTCGGCGTGCGCAGCGAGCAGAGCTTCGGACGCTGCTACACTGCGAGCGACAGAAGCATTGAGTTTGGTCAGATCGAGTGCCATGAGATGTTGTCCTTTCAGGATATGCAGCAGCAAGTTTTTGTCGTCGTGCAGATGGTGACCGGCGGCAAGCCCAGCCAACAGCAATTTGGTCGTCTCTATCCATTCGAGCATGGTGAGCAGTCCTTATTTTTTGATTATGCGGCAAGCGGGAGTTCCATCTTGCCGGCAGAAGGCGGTGTCGGTTCGCTGCCGGTGATGGCATCGATCGCGACCTGCACGCGGGCCCATCGTCCCAGCATCCGCGTGAGGCTGGCTGACGTTCTCTCGACCACGAACAGGTCGTAGGCCTCCTGAAGTTCGTCGATGCGTTCGCGCAATATATCGACTCGCGCACCGGCCGGTTGACTGCGAAGTATCTCGCGAGCTTCCTTGAAGAAGCTCATTGTTTGTTTTGGAGTGTGATGCTCAACAACCATCAAGTTCCCCCTGTTCCAGGTATTTTTCTGTTGTCCACCGGACATAACGTACACTCAACCTCCCATTGCCCGAGTAAATTTTACCGCTGCAAAACGAATTGAACTTTTCGTTTTGGTAATGACAACCGGAGATAGCGGTTTCACGCGGCTTCATCCTGTTGCTCGGCCAAAACCGACGCAGCAAGCCGGCCGGTATGTGAGCGCCCGATTATTTTATCGAGGCGAATCCGTGGGGTTTTCAGTGTCGGCACGGGTGTGCAGTTTTGGTCGCACAGGCCCACCGCCGTCAGCGGGTATCCGCACTTGTTGCAGTGAAGCGGATCAGACTTTCTCATAGTGTTCCTCCAAAAATCACGATGGGATCACGATGGCCCGGCGGGAACATAGCGCGATCAAATCGCACGGATTTCGCACGTATCGGACGCGCATGTTTCCGTATCGTTCTGCCGATACCTGCCGGGTGAGGGTTTGGAGCCTTAGCGGAAAACCCTGAAAAATAAGGGCTTTCATGGTGGACGCACAAGGGATCGAACCTTGGACCTCTCCCGTGTGAAGGGACGACTTGCATTTGATACCCCTATGTTTTTTTTCTGTGTGGGTGCGTTTCGCACGGATTTCGCACGGATTTGAAAGTCCTCCACCGTATCGTCGCCGATGTAGATCGTGGGCTCAGTGCCAAAGTCCAGTCCGATTACGCTATACGCCGGCGCGCCGGTGCCGGGGATCGGATCGGAGACGAACTGGTTGGCGACATCGAAAGAGGTGTGCCCCAGGAAGGTGCAGGCGAACCAATGCTGGAGCGGCGCCAGTATTCGTTTCCACCTTGGCACCTTGCAGGGGAAGGCTGGACCGCAGAGCAGGTCCTCTTTCCAAGTCAGGTCCACGATGCCGTCGCGAGCAATCTTCATCTGCGCAGTCCTCTCGGTAGTTTCACTCTCGGCAGTAGATCAGCTTGCCGCGCCTCGTAGCTCGCAACCGTGTGCGCGTAGCGCGAAGCGCTCTCGGCATTCTTCCACCGCTTGGTGCGCACCAACCCTTCCGTGTCGAGCCCGCCGTAGCGCGTCATCCAGGTGCCGTAGGTGTGACAGAAGATATGGAAGCCGCCTTCGCGCGCGGGGAAGGACAAGCCGGTCCGCTTCATGGCGTCCGCCAGCATGTCGCGAAGGTGGCCGCCCGGATGAAAACGAAACAGCCGCGCAGCGGGATCACGCTTCAGCCACGGCTTGCCGGCGTCATCTTGGGGACGGTGGCCCACGCTCTCGGGCCGAGGAGGCTGCGCCCGGAACGCTTCAACCAGCACGGGGGGTAAGTGCACGGGTCGCGGCTCGCCGTTCTTGGTGTCAGGGATGTAGAGGATCGGCGCCGGGTTACCGTGACGGTCACAAGTATCCAGCTTGAGGTCGCGAACATGTGACTTCAGCGGTTCGCTCAACCGTTCGCCGGTGTAGAGATACGTCATGCACAGGAGTCCGAACTCGGCATCGATGTGGTAACAGTTCTCGATCAACGGACGCGCCTGCTCCGGCTCCAGCCAGCTTTGCGATTTTTTACCGCGCCATCCTACAGGCCGCTTGATCTCCATCGTGTTGCCGGCGCGCTTCAGGACGGCAGAGACGGGCGTGTAGAAATTGCGGTTTTTAGTCGCCGCGGGAGCGTCAGGCATGATCGCGTTGGCGCAGTTGTCGATCATGATCTGGTCGATCTCCTTGACCAGCTTGTCCCGCAGCGCGAACTCGCCTTCGAGTTCGATAACTGCGCCGAGGTACTGCCCGTCGCCGCCGGCGCGGAGGTATGCAAGTGTCGCTTCTGCGAACGTGGGTGCACGCTTTACTTCCTTGTCGCTTGGCTCAGCGCTGGGGCTGCTTGCATACTCACCACGTTCGATGGCGCGCTCCCAGGTGGTGATAACACCGCGCGCTTTTTGCTTGTCAGTATGCTTCGTAGAGCGGTCAACGTAGACTCCCCGGTGGGTGCCGCGCCCGCGGTAGTACGGATTCCTTTTGGGGTCCGGCGGAATGAGTTTAATCGACATCGTTCTTCCTCTCTTGCAGCGGCACGGATACGAGAAAGGTCATTATCGTCGAATGTTTTTGCCCTGCCAAGCGGCGCGTAATACGGGAGACCATTCTGGTCGACCGGATGGATCGCCAACCAAGCTTGCAGCCAGCGGCGCGACTTGCGCAATTCCGCGGCGGCTTCTTCTATGGTGAGAACTCGGGTCACGCTGCCGGAGGCCCTACCGTAACGACTTCGTCGGCGTTGATATGCATCCGGTGCAGTAGCCGGGAAACGGCGCCGATCAAGGTGACAATTTTATCCGTGGCGCTGCTTTGGCTTTGCGAAGCGCCACTTGGTTCGAGTCCGACCACTGCGACAGCGATGATTTCGCCAGACTTTGCCATCCGGAGAAAATCCTCCAAGATCGCGACGGTGTCTTCGTTGTGCTGCTGCGCACGGGTAACCAGGCGAATCGGGATATTCATAGAAGGTCCGGAGGGTCGATGATCAGGGCGGCAGCGATGCCAGCGAAGGTGACTACGAAGGTCAGCCAGATGATCGTTGCTGGTTCCACTGCGATGCTCCGTGGGGTGGTTGGGGCGTCTCACCTTTACATCCGAAGCGAGACGCCCCGGTCTTCTGAAGGCTTCTAATTGGTTCGCGGCACCCGTTGAGGCGGGTCGAAAGGACAGGTAAGTCGCTTGCCAGATTTCCACCTTGAGTAAGGTTTCGTTTGCGCCGAGCTAAAAATTTATTAATCGCTTTTTGGTAGCGTCAGATTTTCAAAGGAGAGCGAGATGGCACGATCATTAAATTTGATTCTAATAGCGAGCTTCGTCGGTGGCGTTCTGGTGGGGTTGATGCTTGGCGTCGGTACCGTCAGTTGGGCGTCGAATGTGCTCGGGACCGGGACACTGACGGGCTGGTCAGTGACCAAGGACGGCGAGGAAGTCTGTTCCGATCCGGATGTCGACACCGCGTCGAAGGAAATTGAGTGTGACTAGGCGGCCATCCGCCATTCGATATTAGTTACGAACAGCGGTCCCCATTGCGCTGCGATCGCGTGCGCTAAACCGGGCTCGGTCTCGCTGCGCTTTTCCTCACGGTCCGGACCCGGCGGCATCAGCCAACACTTTTGGGTGATCTTCGGGTAGTCGGATTTTTTGTGGGTCGCGACCAAAGGCGGCAGATTATATAACCAAAGCCCGGTGGCTTTGGAGAACGGGTCACCGAACCACCATGGCTGAACGTACTGTGGTTTGGGCTCATACCCTATCAGCGCGCGCGCGTGACGGTGCATGATCGGGTTCTCGATCATACGCCGCGGGATATGAACAGCGTCGCGGAACAGATTGAAGAACTGCGCGCCAGCATGCATCTTGAACCACCGGTCCAGATCGCGTCCGTTCTCGACGGCCCACTTTCCGTTAATACGTCTGTAGAGGTGTTTGGCCCCCGCATTGGTCAAGTAGCGGCAAACCGGGTGTGCAATCAGCCCGGTCCAGTGTCGTGAGTGCAGGATATCACGAACGTCGCCGCAATAGTGTGGCCCCGGCCGGCGTGTCGGTTCCAGATCACACGAGATTGCTCTAACGCCGACGGCGGTGAGTGCGTCACGAATTATACCGCTCCGCTCGCACGCTATGAGAACGTCGTAGTCTTCAATACGAATCATGCGTACGGACTGCGACGGTTTCACCTTAACAAAAGATTAAAAACACTTTTTTGGTCCTAGATATTTCCGAAGCGGGTCTCGCGCAGCGAGACGGGGGCCGCCTGGCCATGCGGGGGGCGGGGCACGAAAAAAGCCCGCACCGTGTGAGGGTGCGGGCTGCGTAGAACAGTTCGAGTGTGGAAAGGTTACACCGGCGGGATGGTCGCGTTCAGCGAAACCTTGATATCGTCGCCGACGTTCATGAAGCCATCGGTCGAGGCGATCAGGCGATTGACGGTGCTTTCCGGCAACCCCTTCTCCTTCGCCTTGGCGAGACCCGACTTGGAAGGCTGGGCGGCTTTCCGGGCTTCCTTACTCACGTCGATGGTCAGGGTCAGCAGATTGCCTTCCATTTTTGCACTCACGTTAGGCATTGTACTCCCCTCAAAGTTGTGCCGATGGCGGGATGCTGATTGGTCAACCTTGCCGCGTCGGACACCCTTTGCGCACGGTGCAGGTGAATCGCGCGAGCACATCGCGCGCGTAAGCCTGGTCACGAAACCACGTCCTAAAGGTTTTCTCTTGTATTTAGATACCTTTCGCTCTTGTATTTAGATACCTTTTAGGGCGTGACTAATGGTCGGGAGCTTGACTAATCGATTTTACTTGGATGTAAATAGTTGAAATATTTCACCTTTTGCCTGATTTTTAAGTCAAATAGTCAAATAGACAAGACTTTTTGAGGGACGGTGGGCAGATCGCAGCCTTACAGTCGGCAATAAAGTTTCGCCGAATAGCTAAATAGTAATTTTGATTCTTAAATATAAGATTGAATGAAAAATCAATGGGTTACAAGGTGGCAAGGTGAATGTTCTTGTTTCTCCCCTGCTTAACACTTTTCGACCCTATCTGGAACTTTTAGCCCCCGTTTTGCCACCCGACCCTCTAAAACCCTTGTCTATTTTACTAGTTGACTAATTACACGTCCGTGATTTCGCGTGATTAGTCAAATAGTCAAACACCCAAACCACCTCACCTTAACGAGCTTTAACACTTTCCAACTCCTCACCTTATGGGGCGCGTTCGACGCGGCGCTTTTGCCGCGCGCCGTTCCCCCGTCGGGGCGAACTCAACTCGCGGTTGTCGGCGAATTACCGTCCCGGTAAGCGCCTCCAACTGCCGCCGCTGATGCGTCGGCTAACCCTGCTGAGGAGCAGCCCATGACCAAGATCAACCACCGCCACAACTCGCTCTTTCCTGCACGCCGGACCAGCGCAGCATTCGATTCTGCATCGAAGTGTGAACTCGCTTATCTCGATGCCGTCTCGCACATGCAAGCCGAGCGTCTGCGCTACGGCAAGAGCACGACACTCACACAATTTATTTACGAGCAGGCGCCTAAGCGCCGTGATCCCAACGGAGGGTCACGCTGATGGCCCTGAAAAAAGGTGACAGAGCGAACTTCAACACGCTCTTGAAAGCTGCACAGGCCGGGCACCTTGCGCTGGTCGAGAGCCAAGATGCAGTGACCGGCGAGTATCGTGCCGTGCTTACGGCGATCGTGTTCGACGGTAGCGAATATCACGTCACGCCGTTCGGGCACCTTGCCACTGGCAACCCCTATGAGCAGTACGCCGACCCTACGGGAGGCGTGTGATGCAGATCATCGTTCACGGCGTTAGCTGGGAAGCGCTCTCGCCGTCGTATTTCCGCAACAGCGAAGCCCAGGCCGACGTGTTTTACGGTGGCATGGTGGCAGGGTGGCGCATCCACCCCACCGGCGAGCGCCACTACCTCAATGCGCCGTTCCTGAACCGCGACCACGCCATGGAGTACGTGGCCAACCGCGGCAAGGGGATGACGTTGGGGGATATTTTGGAGGACTTCTCGTGAAGACCTGGCCAATTCCCACCATCCCACACCGCGAGAGCCCTGGCGATCGCCTGTGTGGGATCAACGAAAGAGCCCCGAGACCTTACCACGTGAGCGAGAGAGTGAGGGCGTTGCGCACGTGCGCAACGCCCTGCGAACACAACTGCCGCCATCCGGCCTGTGCGCAAGGTTGCAAGGTGGACCAGCGCCGGCGTGCATTCATGGAAGGACAGTAACATGGCGTACTATCAAGTTCAGATAGATGTTCGGGTCCACGACGTAGCCGAGCTTCGCGCCTTTGCACTAGCCCGCGCAGTCGAAGCCGGCATATCGAAAGCCGATTTCATCGACCAAGAATGCGATGACCCGCAAGATAACGTCGAGTACTGGCTGGGCTGGGTCTTCGATGCCGGCACTCCAGAGGGCTGCGGTATCGAAATAGAAGACTCTCGCGCTGTGTATGAAGGTGACGCGTGATGCACGTCATCATCGTGTTCTTCAACACAGCGCGCACTGAGTACCTCGTGATCGGACCTTACAAGTCCCTTCGCGAGCTACAGCGCGGCATGACAGCAGCGAAAAGCTACGTTGCAGCGCACGCCATTGAACGCGCAGTCCTGCGCGCCCCGCTACCAACAGGAGGTAAGTGACATGAAAACACGATTCAGGGCTGTAGCTCACATCCCGCGGGGTTCCGGGGATGCCGAATATCATATCGTCACCTCCGAAGGAACGGTGGTTGCGATCATCGACCCGAATATGGCTTTCGACGATCCCGCTGACCTTGCGGAACGGATTGCCGAGGCCATGAACGTTGATCCTGAAGCAATTTGCTGATCCCGCCCGATAAATAAAAAATAAACGGTTGGGACACACCCCTTAACAAATCGAACCAGAGGAGCATGTGCAGATGCCCAAGTTCAACGTGACGTTTCGCGACAGCATGCGCGCCCCGGTCAAGATCGAGGCCGGCTACGCCGTGATCGTGGAGGGCCACCTCTGTTTCCGCAATCGCGTAGACGGCAACTATCCGAGCACCCAGCGCGTGTTCGCTCATGGCGTCTGGGCTGACTACGAACAGATGCAGCCGGAACCGATGGGGGAGGGCATCTGATGCGAACCCCATCCAGGCGAACAGCGCGCAGTCACGCCGCAGCCACGCTGCGATACATGAACTCCGAGGCATATCGAAAGGTGGCACTCGCTGGCGGTGGTGCGCGTGAAACAGCCCGTAGAGCGAAGCGCAAGCGAGCCCGCTACGACACCGTGCTTGACCCGGAGTTCGACACGAATAACTCCGAAGCGTTGATCGGCCCGATCGCGAGTGCCGATGAAGGCTACAGCAACACCGAACACGCGATCGCAACATCAGAAGTGTTGCTCGGCAAATCCCACACCCAGCGTCTCATTGAGGGAGCGTCCGACGCGGCGAGCTTCGAAGTGTCGGGCTCGTTGAAATAATTTTTACCGCGACGGTAAACCCGCGAAGTGGGTGCGAAGCGCCAGCGGCACGAACGAGCAAACATAACATGAGGAGCAACATAACATGAGCATCACGATCACGCACAAACACACCGGCGCTTCGCTGTTCGTCAGTCCGAATAGCACAACCATTGTCGATGCAGTGAAAGACGCCATCAAAAGTGGCGCGTACTTGAGTGGCGCGAACTTGCGTGGCGCGGACTTGATTGGCGCGTACTTGAGTGGCGCGTACTTGAGTGGCGCGTACTTGAGTGGCGCGAACTTGCGTGGCGCGAACTTGCGTGGCGCGAACTTGCGTGACGCGAAATTGGGAGATCAGTGGATCATCCAGGGTGCCACTCGTAGCGACGGCTACCC
>Ga0070681_10000098_pt1 | contig 64926 bp, 64 predicted proteins | sample KBSC83BmetaG_FD_65650 | JGI IMG/M metagenome (GOLD analysis project Ga0070681, IMG submission 65650) | Corn rhizosphere microbial communities from Kellogg Biological Station, Michigan, USA - KBS C8-3B metaG | ecosystem: Host-associated > Plants > Roots > Rhizosphere | place: USA: Michigan...
CGTGGCGAATTCACCAATCCCATGGAGGATTTATGAGATCGATTCCCGTACTTCTGTTCGCGACCCTGACCGTTGGCACCGTCACTACGGCGTGGGCCGGTGCAACAGGCAACGGATCCCAAAGCAGTTCGGCGTCTTTCGCCTTCTGCTACGGCGGAAATCCGTATACCGAGTACTACAGTCGCGTGTTCCCGTTGGCTTCCTCTGCCATGAATGACGTGGCCAACAAGGGCACCGAATTTACGCATTACCTGACTGGAATAGGTGACCGCACCAACGGGGCGCAATGCATCACCGCGCCGACGATGGCCGGCGCCGCCGCCGAGAAACAAAATCGCGAAGGCGCGGCGGGATATCACCACCGCAAAGTCGTCGAGACGGAATGGGCCGGTAGCTGACTGCCTGGAGCTACGCATCCGCGCGGTTCCGCAATTCTGTTCAAACTGCCATTGGAGGAACCATGAGAACGAAGTCTGCACTTCTCCTCGCGACCCTCGCTGCGGCAACGGCCGCCACCGCATGGGCAGGTTCGCACGGCAACGGAGCGGCCCAGCGCAACGCCATGTATCAGCAAAAGCAGACGGCTTTCGAATATTGCTATGGCGGAAACAACCACGTCGAATACTTCAGCCGCGTGTTTGCATTGAATACTGCGGATGGCGGGGCCGGGGGCGTCAAGTTCGGAAAATACCTTACGCAATCCGGATACGCCAACGACGGGGGACAGTGTCGCACGGGCCCAACCATGTCCAGCGCGACGGCCGGCAAACGAGAGAGCGAAAGCACGTTCCAGTCGCAGGAATACCACCACCGCAGGATAGTGGAGACTGATTGGGCGGGCGGCTGAGTGATGGTGCTTGCGCCGCCAATCCGGTTGCATCGATGCTTTCGATGCGCAGGCGGGAAATGGCGCAAACGAAGAAGGGCCGCAAGGCCCTTTTTCGGTGATCGCTCCCAGTAGGCGCATGATGCGATCCAGCGCACTTCGAGGGCGAGGAGCATGCCGATGTTCAGCGTTCCGAAATCTCCAAAGCGTGGCACTTTCGGCCTGCTGTTTCTGCTTGCGATCTGTGGCGTGCCGCGCGCGTCGGCTCAATCGCAGTTCTTCTGTTGGGTCATTCAATCCTCGCAATCCGATCCGTACGCGGTGGCAGGCCAGCCGGCCTACTTCACCGCCCTCATCGACGTTCCGGACAAGGACCACCTGGCCAGAGGGCTGTTTGCCCAATACGTCGAAAAGAAATACTCGGTTCGACACCATGGGTACCCGTATTGCACCCAACTGGTCGGCAGCAACTTGCAAGACGAGATCGAGCGGATCAAGCAGCAAGGCGGCACCGCCGTCATGACCGATTGGACTCCCGGCAAGCACGAAGCGTTGATGGCCGATGCCGCGAAGAATCATGCTCCACCGCCGCCCGCCCCTGCGGCGAAGAGGACTCCTCCGCCTCCTTTGGCCGCACAGACAGCGTACGAGAAGGCAATGGCGGCGCAGCGCCCGCACTCGGTCTCGCAGGCACAGCTTGCGACTGCGGCGAAGGCGGGGGCCGGGATCACACCCGCGACAGGGCAGGCTTCCGGCCTCTCCGCTTCGACCAGCGAAAAGTATGTCTTTTGCGAATCGACGGGAAGCCCGTATCGTGGCACCGCACAATCGCACTATTACGTTACGCAGGTTTTCGCAGCATCAGCCGGCCATTCCCACCCTCAGGACGCCTTCAAGGCATATTTGCATGGAGCGCATCCGCAAGAGGACATCAGCTCGAGTTCGTGCTCGACGCCAGGACCGAGGAGCGCCGTTGAATCGACGCGCCGCAGCTTCATGGAAAACGAGCGCAAGATGCCGAACCGCGCGATCGTCGAACTGGCTTGGCAGCCGAAGAGCTAAGGAAGTCTGATCAATTGCCGCCGTCGCGACGTCGTCGGTTGACTCGGCAGGCTGGGCTGGCAAGCCCAGCAAGTAGCCCGAATGGAGCCGCTCAGCGGCGCAATCCGGGATTGATTCGCAAGAATGTCCCGCATTCCGCTTCGCTTCATCCGGGCTACGCTGGCTACTCCGGCTGCTATTGCCTGATGGTTATCTCGCTCACTTTCCAGATGCCATTGATTCTTTCCACGGAAACGTTTGCCACAACTTTTCCCCTTGAGCCTGTGACATTAACCGTCATGTGAGTCCACTTGTTAGAGTTGACGAATCTTTCGCGATAGCTGCCGAGGGGATTAAGAGACACATGCTTCACAGGTCCGACGCGAGATTGTAGTTTTGTGAATTCGTCAAAGCTTTTTGCACGAACTTGAACGATTCACTGTGGCTACCGTAAATAAATATTCCACCGTAGAGAAGGATCGCGAACGGGATCGCGAATATTAGTCCCCGCTTTAATTTCGACGCGTTCATTGACTAGCTCGCGTAGGGCGGGAGCAGCGTAACGAATCCCGCCGCTATCGTTTGAAACCTACTGCACTCCCGCCGCCGCCAGCGTGGCCGGGTGCAGGGCTTTCAGGTAGCGCTCGCGCAGCAGGGCCACGCGTTTGACGTAAACCTGCGTCTCGTCAAACGGCGGCACGCCGTTGTATTTGCGTACGGCGCCTTCGCCGGCGTTGTAGGCCGCGGCGGCGAGGCTGACGTTGCCGCCGAAATCGCGCAAGAGTTGCGCGAGATATTGCGCGCCGCCACGGATGTTCTGGTCGATGTCGAAGGCGTCGGTGACGCCGAGGTCGCCGGCGGTGCCCGGCATCAACTGCATCAGCCCTTGCGCGCCCTTGTACGACAGCGCGCGCGGGTTGAAGGCGGATTCGGCGTGGATCACCGCGCGCAGCAGCGCCTCGCTGATGCCGTTGTGCGCGGCCGCGGCGCGGATCTCGTCGTCGTAGTCGTTCAAGTGCAGCGCGACGGTGTTGAAGTTCACGCGCGAATGCACGTTGCATGCGTAGCAGGTGATGATGTAGGTGAACAGCATCTTCGCGTTGCTGCCCTGCGCGCGCGAGGCGATGTTGGTGTACTCCACGCTGCCGTCGGCGCGCGCGATCCTGTAAACCGCGCCGTGCTTCGGCGGCTGCGGCGCATCGGCTTTGACGACCGACGGCGCCGGAGTGAATGCGGCGGGCGTGGCGTTCACAACGGTTTTCGGCTGCGGCGGCGGGGCGACCGCGCCGCGCGGCGGAGACGTGGAAGAACCGCCCGTCTTTTCGGGCTTCAAGGCGCGCGGCAGCAGGTCGACGGCGATCTTCTCCATCAGTTCCATCGGCCAGGGTTTCTCAACATCCACCAGGCCCGGCAGCGGTGGCGGCGGCAGGGCGTGCATCACGGGCGCGCTGGTTTCCGGCAGCGGCTTGATGGTGATCACCGCGGGATTGGCCTTCACTTCTTTCGGCGGCGATGAAGGCGTGGTGCTGTCCGGCGGGGCATAAGCCGCCGGCACGAATTCACGGATCGGCGCGGCGTCGGCGGTGGGGATGGGCGTTGCGACTGCGGCGCCAATCGGAGCGGCCTCGATCTTCTTCGCGGTGGCGACGCGATGTACGGGTGGCGCTTCGCTGCCGCTGATCAGCTTGCAATCGCGATAGTGTCCGACGCGATCGACCACCGCCATTTCGCCCTTGTCCCCGGTGCAGCGGTACAGCGCCGCGTGCGCCGGCGACGCGACCGCCATCGACAGGATCGACGCGCCGGCCAGCAGCGCGAACACGGCCTGCATACGCCGCCGCGACGGCGAACGCCCGACGGGAAGGGAATGCGCGCGACGGCCGCCCGTTCCCCCGAAATTTGCGGCAGTGTGCATGGCGGGCGAAGTGTGCTCCTGCGGTGGGGCTCTGCCAAGCGGCCGGATTCACGTTTCGGGCCAGTGGCTGGCGGCTGCCGGCATTCGACGAGGTAAACTGGAACACCACTCCCACCCAACCCTCCCCTTGAAGGGGAGGGCTTAGCGTCACGCCATGCCCTCCCCCGAAGCCAAACCTGCCGGCAAGGTCTTCATCAAGACCCACGGCTGCCAGATGAACGAGTACGACAGCGCGCGCATGGCCGACGTGCTGGCGGACGCGCACGGGTTGGAGCTGACGGCGGACGAGACCCAGGCCGACGTGATCCTGGTCAACACCTGCTCGATCCGCGAGAAGGCACAGGAGAAGGTGTTCTCGCAGCTCGGCCGCTGGAAGGAATTGAAAGCGATCAACCCGCAGGTACTGATCGGAGTCGGCGGTTGCGTCGCGTCGCAGGAAGGCGAGGCGATCGTCAAGCGCGCGCCGTACGTCGACCTGGTGTTCGGTCCGCAGACCTTGCACCGATTGCCGCAACTGATCGAAGCACGCCGCGAAACCGGCACGCCGCAGGTGGACATTTCGTTTCCGGAAATCGAGAAGTTCGATTTGCTGCCCGAACCGCGCGCGGAAGGGCCGAGCGCTTATCTCTCGATCATGGAAGGCTGCTCCAAATACTGCTCGTTCTGCGTGGTGCCCTACACCCGCGGCACCGAGATCTCGCGGCCGTTCGACGACGTCCTGGCGGAAGTGGCCTCGCTCGCCGAACAGGGCGTGAAGGAAATCAACCTGCTCGGCCAGAACGTCAACGCGTATCGCGGGCCGATGCACGACGGCGGCATCGCCGATCTTGCGCTGCTGATCCGCGCGATCGCGCAACTGGACGAGATCGGCCGCATCCGCTTCACCACCTCGCATCCGCTGGAATTTTCCGATTCCCTGATCGCGGCGTACCGCGACGTGCCCAAGCTGGCGAATTATCTTCATTTGCCGGTGCAATCCGGTTCCGATCGCGTGCTCGCCGCGATGAAGCGCGGCTACACCGCGCTCGAATTCAAGGCGAAGATCCGCAAGCTGCGCAGCGTTCGGCCGGGCATTTCCGTGTCATCGGATTTCATCGTCGGCTTTCCCGGCGAAACCGACGCGGATTTCGAGGCGACCATGAAACTGATCGAGGACGTCGGCTTCGACCAGTCGTTCTCCTTCATCTATTCGCGCCGCCCCGGCACGCCGGCTGCCAGCCTGCACGACGACACGCCCGCTGCCGTGAAGCATGCGCGTCTCGAACGGCTGCAGGCGACGATCAACGCCAGTGCCGCGAAGATCGGCGAGTCCATGGTCGGCAGCGTGCAGCGCGTGCTGGTCACCGGCCCGAGCGCGCGCAATCCGGCCGAACTCACCGGCAAGACCGAGAACATGCGTTCGGTGAACTTCCCTGGCGATCCGCGGCTGATCGGGCAGTTCGTCGATGTCACCATCACCGCGGCTTTGACGAATTCGTTGCGTGGGCGCGTCGCCTGACTCCGTCCAGGCGCCTCAATCGAGCCTCTTGCGGAACCGCGTGATCGCAACGCCCATCGCAACCACGATGAAGGCGATCAACGCCCCCATCTCGATCCACATCTCGCCGAGATCCGCGCCGCGCAGCATCACGCCGCGGATCAGGCGCAGGAAATGCGTCAGCGGCAGCACTTCCGCGATCCATTGCGCGATCACTGGCATGCCGGCGAACGGGAACACGAAGCCCGACAGCAGGATGGAAGGCAGAAAGATGAACATCGTGAGCTGCATGGACTGGAATTGCGACTGCGCCTTGGTCGAGATCATCAGGCCCAGCGCGAGGTTCGCCACGATCAGAAGCACCGCCGCCAAGTAGGTTTCCAGCAACGAACCCCGGATCGGCACGTCGAACAGCCACACGCCGAGCAGCAGCACCAGCGTGGTCTGGATCAGGCCGATGCCGGCGTACGGCAGCACCTTGCCGATCATCAGCTCGCCGCTGGTGAGCGGCGTCGCGATCAACAACTCCATGTTGCCGCGCTCGCGTTCGCGCACGATGGCGATCGCCGTGAACATAACCATCGTCATCGTCAGGATGATCCCGACAAGTCCCGGCACGACGTTTACAGCCGTGCGCCGCTGCGGATTGTAGAAACCGACCACGCTGATCGGCCCGCTCGCCGGCGTGCTGCGCGCGGGCGCTCGAGTATCCGGGGCGCTGCTGTCCACCGGGGTTTGCGCCAGTTGCGAAGCCGCGCCCAGCACCGACGTATCGCTGCCATCGACCAGGATCTGCGCGACCGCGCGGCCATCGGCGCGGCGCTGTTCGAAATCGGGAGGAATCGCGATGCCGACGCTGATCTCGCCGCGGCGCAATGCATCCATCAACTGCTGCGGGGTCTGCGCGGTCAGTACCGGCTTGACCACGTCGGTCGCGAGCATGTCCATCACCAGGGCGCGCGAAGCCGAAGTGTTGGCCTGGTCGGCAATGCCGGCATCGAGGCCGCGGAGGTTGAAATTGATCGCGTAGCCGAACAGGATCAACTGCATCACCGGCACCATCACGATCATGGCGAGCGTGACGCGATCGCGGCGCAACTGCCGCAACTCCTTCTGCATGATCGCGCCGACCCGTCGCGCCTTCATGCCGGGTGCTTCCGTTCGTTCGCGCCGGAAGCCGTGGCGGAGACGAACACGTCTTCGAGGTTCGGATCCACCTCTTCGACCTGCGCATCGGCATCGGCCAGCACCGCCCGGATGCCATCCGCCGCACCACTGCCCCGCCCGATCAGCACGCGCAGCGCATTGCCGACCTGCGCCACGCTCAGCACGCCTTCGATGCCGGCGATGCGTTGTTGCGCGCGGCGCGGATCGCGCGCATGCACCAGCAGCGTGCGGCCCTCCAGTTTTTTCTCCAACTCGTCAGGCGTGCCGTCCGCGACCAGCTTGCCGTGGTCGAGGATCGCCAGCCGGTGGCAACGCTCGGCTTCGTCCATCAAATGCGTGGACACGAGGATCGTCGTGCCCGCATCGGCGAGTTCGAAAAGCTTCTCCCAGAAATCGCGGCGCGATTCGGGATCCACCGCGCTGGTCGGTTCGTCGAGGAACAGCAGTTCCGGCTTGTTGATCACCGCGCCGGCCAGCGCGAGCCGCTGCTTCTGGCCGCCGCTCATGGTCCCGGCAAGCTGCCTCTGGCGATCGGCGAAATCGTATTCCCGGATCAGTTCATCCACGCGCACGCGCGCGCGCTGGCGCGGGAAGTCGTGGATCGCGGAGAGGAATTCCAGGTTCTCGCGCACGCTCAAATCCTCGAACAGCGAGAAACGCTGGGTCATGTAACCGACCTTGCTGCGCAGCGCGTCGGCCTGTCGCGGAATCTCGAGACCCAATACTTCGATGTCGCCTTCGCTCGGCGTCAGCAGGCCGCACAACATGCGAATGGTGGTGGATTTGCCCGAACCGTTCGGGCCGAGGAATCCGTAGACGTGCCGCGCCGGCACGTCCAGATCGACATGATTCACCGCCTGCAACCGGCCGAAACGCTTGCTCAGGCCGCGCGCGCGGATCGCGCACGCATCGTCGGCGTCGCGCGCGGTGTTCATTGCGCGGCCTTCGGCAACTCGACGTGCAGCGGCAGCCCGGCCGGGAGACCCGCGGCATCGCTGCCGAGCGCGACCTCGGCGATGTAACTGAGCCGCGCGGCGTCCGCGCCGATCAGCGCGTAGTACGGCGTGAACACCGGCTCGCTGCGGATCATCCGCACCCGGCCCCGCAGTGCGCGTTCGCGACCGTCCACGTGCACGATCACGACATCGCCGACGCGCACGTTGGCGCGCTGCTGTTCCGGAACGTAGATGCGCGCGTATGGCGCGTGACCTCCGAGCAGGATCGCCAGCGGAGCGCCGACCGGCGCCTGGTCGCCCAGCTTGTACGGAATGCTGTCCACGACGCCGTCGCGTGGAGCGACCACATCGAGCTTGCCGAGCAGCACGCGTTGCGCCTGCGAGTTCGCCTGCGCGGCTGCAAGCGCGGATTGCGCCTGCGCGATGTCTTCCGGACGGCTGCCGTGCAACAGTTCATCGAGGGCGGCCCTCGTGGCTCCTACCCGGCCATCGGCGTTGCCGGCCGCCGCACGCGCGGTATCCAGGTCGGCCGCGGAAATGAAATCCTTGCCTTTCAGCGCGAGCAGGCGGTTGTAATACGCGCGAGCCTGGCGCGCGCCGGCTTGCGCCGCGGCGAGATCGGCGCGAGCCTTGGCGATGTCTTCCTCGCGCGGACCGACCTGCAACTCGCGCAATGCTTCCTCCTGCTGCCGCGCCTGCGCTTCCGCGGCCGCGAGCTGCGCCTGCGTGTGCGCGGGATCGAGCTTCAGCAGCGGTTGCCCGGCGCGCACACGATCGCCTTCGCGCACATCGAGCGCGACGATGCGTTCGGCAGCCGGCGACGGGAGACTGATGCGGTCGTATTCCAGCGTGCCGAGCGCCTGCGGGGGCGCTTTCGAACAGCCGCTCGACGCGATCAGGCCGGCCGCGACGATCGATGCGGAAACGAATCGGCACAATATTCCGGTCATCGCGTCTTCTCCTTGCGTGTGCGCCCGCGCGCGCCCATGCCATTTTCGAGCAGCGCCAGCGCGTGATGGCGCAGCGCATCCGCGTCCAGTTCGTCGGCATCGAACACCTTGCGCCAGATCGGTGCGCCCGCCGCCGGGAACAGCGTCAGGCCGACCAGCGAAACCACCATCAGGCGCGGATCGAGCCGCGCATCGAGCAGACCGAGCTCCCGTGCGGCCGCGAAACGCCGCGCGAGCAACTGCGGCAATTGCGGTACCGCGCGCTTGAACACGACGTCGCGCAACGCGCCGCCTTCGCACAGCACCTCGCGCACCCACAGCGCCGGCAGCCAGGGATTGGCGGCAACCATTTCGGCCATGCCGTCGACGAACGCGCCTGCGATTTCCGACGGATCGCCGCCGGCCGCCTCGACGTGCGCCCGCAGCGGCGCCACCGCCGGCAGCAGGCGCTCGCTCACCACCGCCATCGTCATCTGCTTCTTGTCGCCGAAGTAGTAGTGCAGCATCGCAGGGGTCACGCCCGCGGCTCGCGCGACCGCGCGCAGCGAAGTCGCGCCGATCCCGGCCCGCGTAAACTGCGCGATCGCCGCGTCGATCAGCTTCCCGCGCAGGTCGGCGTCCCCGCCGCGCGGTCGCCCGACCTTGCGACGAACCGGCTTTGCGGATTTTCGTACGGCCGCCATGCGTGTAAATTAATTCATTATTTAATTATTTGCAAGTGGCGGATGGAGCGCGAAATTGCCGGGTGGCTCCGACCGCGAAGCCGCGCTACGCTGGATGGATGACCGATCCCCTGACACAACGCGACCTGGTGCTGGAACCGGAAGACGCGCAGCGGCTCGCCAACCTGTGCGGCCCATTCGACGAACACCTGCGCCAGATCGAGTTGCGTCTCGGCGTCGAGATCAACAACCGCGGGAATCTCTTCCGCGTGATCGGAGAGGAATTCGCGGTCAACGCCGGCGAACGGGTGCTGCGCGACCTGTACGCGGCGACCGGACGCGAAACGCTCACTGGCCAGAAGATCAACCTGCACCTGGCCGAATCGGGCGTGGATGCGCTCGCCGAGCAGGCGGCGGAAGGCGCGCAGGAAGTGACGATCAAGGTGAAGCGCGGCGTGATCCGCGGCCGCGGTCCCAACCAGATGCGCTACCTGCACGCGATCGCCACGCACGACATCAATTTCGGCGTGGGGCCGGCGGGCACCGGGAAAACGTACCTAGCGGTCGCGAGCGCGGTCGAGGCGCTGGAAGCCGGCCGCGCGCAGCGGCTGATCCTGGTGCGGCCCGCCGTGGAAGCCGGCGAGAAATTGGGCTTTCTTCCGGGCGACCTGGCGCAGAAGGTCGATCCGTACCTGCGCCCGCTGTACGACGCGCTGTACGAAATGCTGGGCTTCGAGCGCGTGGCCAAATTGCTGGAACGCAACGTGATCGAGATCGCGCCGCTGGCGTACATGCGCGGACGCACCCTGAACGATTGCTTCGTGATCCTCGACGAGGCGCAGAACACCACGGTCGAGCAGATGAAGATGTTCCTGACCCGCATCGGCTTCGGCTCCGTCGCCGTGGTCACCGGCGACGTCACGCAGGTGGACTTGCCGCGCAACGCGCGCTCCGGCCTGCGGCACGTGATCGAAGTGCTGCGCGATGTCGATGGCATCAGCTTCACCTTCTTCACCTCGCGCGACGTGGTGCGGCATCCGCTGGTGGCGAAGATCGTGCGCGCCTATGAGGCGTCGGAGCAACGTGATGCCGGCGCCGAAGGCTGAGGTCCATCTCAATTACGCGACCGCGCGCGGCGGCATTCCCTCGGCAACGAGTTTCCGGCGCTGGGTCGACGCGGCGCTGGCCGGAGCGCGTCACCTCAAACCGGCGGAACTGTCGATCCGGATCGTCGGCGAGCGCGAAGGCCACGCGTTGAACTGGCGCTACCGCAGCAAGGATCGCGCGACCGACGTCTTGTCCTTCCCCGCGGAAGTGCCGCGCGGCGTGGAGACTCCCCTGCTCGGCGACCTGGTCATCTGCGCGCCGGTGGTGGCGCGCGCCGCGCGCGAGCTGCGGATTCCGCTGAAGAACCACTATGCGCACCTGACCGTCCACGGCCTGCTGCACCTGCTCGGGCACGACCACCGGAAGGCGAAGGATGCCGCGCGCATGAAGGCGCTGGAGATACGTGGGCTCGCGGCGCTCGGCATCCCCGACCCCTATCGCGCCTGGGCACGGCGATCGTGATTCTCCCGTCCCTTTTCCCTTGAAGCGCAAGGTGAAGGGACGTAATCCGCAGGCACGCCGGCCTCTCCTGTTAAACTACCCGTTCCGCCCCTCCGGGGACGTGCACCATTCCATGTCAGCAGAGCCCCCAAGTAATACCGGCCCCGCCCACCGTTCCTGGTGGGACCGACTGGGCCACATGCTTTCCGGTGAACCGCGCAACCGCGAGGAGTTGCTCGCCGAATTGCGCGAGGCGCAGGCCAACGGCCTGCTCTCCGGCGACACCTACGCGATGATCGAAGGCGCGCTGCGCGTCGCGCACCTGTCCGTCGACGACGTGATGGTGCCGCGCGCGCAGATGGTAATGCTGGCGATCGACGACGATCCGGCATCGATCCTCGCCACCGTCACCGAATCCGGTCATTCGCGTTTTCCGGTGCACGGCGAGGACAAGGACGAGATCCTCGGCGTCCTGCTCGCCAAGGACCTGCTGCGCGGTTGCGCGCAGGGCAAGCCCGCGGAAGTGCGCGCGTTGCTGCGGCCGGCGATGATGATCCCGGAATCGATGCGCCTCAACGTGCTGCTGGCCGAACTGCGCCGCTCGCGCAACCACATGGCCGTGGTGGTGGACGAGTACGGCGGCATCGCCGGCCTGATTACCATCGAGGACATCCTCGAGGAAATCGTCGGCGAGATCGACGACGAGCACGACGACGCGGTCCAGCCGAGCCTGATCGTGTCCGCCGGGGAATCCGAATGGCTGGTCGATGCGCTGACGCCGATCGAGGATTTCAACGAACAGCTCGGCAGCGCATTTTCCGACGAGGAACACGACACCATCGGCGGCATGATCACCGCCGAAATCGGCCACCTGCCCGAGCCCGGTGAGGAAGCCGCGGTGGACGGGTTCGTCTTCAGCGTCACCCGTGCCGACGACCGACGCGTCTTGCAGTTTCGGGTGCGCAAGCGCGATGGCGCGTGAAGCGGGGCTCGGGACTCGAAAAACGTAGCAATCTCGTCGTTCCGGCGCAGGCCGGAATCCAGTAACGTGCGCGCCTGATCATGCCTTGTCGCCACTGGGCCCCGGCCTTCGCCGGGGCGACGGATCGATCATCCACCTATGCACTTTCTGCAATCACGACGTGATCGACTCAAGGCGTTTTCGATCCTCGCGCTGCTTTCGTTTTTTTTCGCCTCCCCTGCCCGCGCCGACATCGCACGCGCGCCCGGCGAAGACCTGCGCGTCGATCTCTACACCTACGGGCCCGGCGAAATCTACTGGGAGCGTTTCGGCCACGACGCGCTGGTGCTGACCGACACGCGCGACGGCCAGGCGATCGCCTTCAACTACGGCCTGTTCGATTTCAACCAGCAGGACTTCATCTACAACTTCGCGCGCGGCCGCATGAACTACATGGCCGCGGCGTGGCCGCTGGCGGACGACCTGTCCGAATACGAAGACGAAGGCCGCTGGATCGTCGCGCAACGGTTGAACCTCGCGCCGCAGCAGCGCGCGCGCCTGCGCGATTTCCTGGTCTGGAACGTGCAGCCGCGGAACGCGCGCTACGCCTACGACTACTTCACGGCTAACTGCACCACGCGCCTGCGCGATGCGTTGAACGACATCCTGGATGGTTCATTGCGTGCGCAGATGCAAAAACAACCGCGCGCGTTCACCTACCGCGAACAGACCGATCGGCTGATGGCAGGGCAGCCGTGGTTGATGCTGCTGCTCGATCTCGGACTCGGCCCTTACGCCGACCAGCCCTTGAACGGCTGGAGCGGGAGTTTCCTGCCGGCGCAATTGATGGAAACGCTGCGCGACGTGCGCACGCCGGACGGACGGCAGCTGGTCGGCGAAGAAACGCAGGTCGCTGCAGCGCGAATCGCGGCGCCGCCGGCGGCGCCGCCCGACCTGCGCTGGCCGCTGCTCGCGGCGGGTCTGGTCATCGGAATCGCTCTCGGGCTCGCCGGCTGGTTTCGCCGACGCAGCCGCACCGCACGCTACGGCTTCGCGTTCGGCGGGGTGTTGTTCGTGCTGCTCGCCGGCCTTGCCGGCATCGGCATGGTGATCCTGTGGGCATTCACCGCGCACCGTTCGGCGTGGGCCAACGAAAACCTGCTGCTGTTCGATCCGCTGGCGTTGCTGTTGATTCCAAACTTGTTCCGGCTGGCGTGCCGCGACGCGTGCGGCCGCCGCTGGGCCTTCGTGCTCACGTCATTGATGGCACTCGCCGCGCTCGCCGCGCTGGTCGTCCATTTGGGCGGCATCCTGCCGCAGCGCAACCTGCCGTGGATCCTGTTCGCACTGCCGGCGTTGCTGGGATTGCTGCCAGGAACGTGGCACGCGGCCCGTGATCGCGCATAATCGGCGCATGGACCAATCCGCCACGCCGATGGTCGCCAACTGCGTCGCCTACGACGCGCAGGGCAAGCGGCTGGGCGACATCACGCTGGATGCGATCAGCGACGTGCTGGCAAGACCCGACACGTTCGTGTGGGTGGGCCTGGTCGAACCGGACGAGCCGCTGCTGGAAAAGATGCAGGAGGAGTTCGGCCTGCACGAACTCGCGATCGAGGATGCGCACAACGCGCACCAGCGGCCCAAGATCGAGGCCTACGGCGATTCGCTGTTCATCGTGGTACAGACCGCGCAGTTGCTGGGCGGCAACATCGCCTTCGGCGAGACGCACATTTTCATCGGCCCGCGCTACCTTCTGACGGTGCGCCACGGCGCCTCGCTTTCCTACGCGCCGGCACGGCGCAGTTGCGAACACGCGCCCGACCACCTGTCCTACGGCCCGAGCTACGGCCTCTATTCGGTGCTGGATTTCATCGTCGACAACTTCCTGCCCATCGTGCGCGACTTCAAGCAGGAATTGCAGGAGCTGGAGCAGGACATCTTCGCCGAGTCGTACAAGCGCGACACCATCAAGCGCCTGTACGACATGCAGCGCGAGCTGCTGACGCTGAAACTCGCGGTCGCGCCGCTGCAGGACATCCTCAACCAGCTCGTGCGCCTGCACCCGAACGTGATCCGCGACGAGGTGCGCCCGTATTTCCGCGACGTGCACGACCACGTGTCGCGCGTCAGCGATGCGATCGGCTCGATGCGCGAGATGCTGACCGCGGCGATGAACGTCAATCTCTCGCTGATTTCGGTGCGCCAGAACGAAGTGGTGAAGCGCCTCGCAGGCTGGGCTGCGCTTCTGGCCGCGCCAACGCTGGTGGCGAGCTGGTACGGCATGAACTTCCACTACATGCCGGAGCTGGGCAGGCCTTACGCGTATCCGGTGCTGATCGTGGCGACGCTGGCGGTCTGCGGCGGCTTGTACGTGGCGCTGAAGCGCGCGAAGTGGTTGTAAGGGGGGTTTCAAAGCTTTCCGAGTTCTATTGCCGTACTGCTTCGCCGACCGATTCGGTCCGTGCAACCGGCGCACGCCGCGACATCCACAGCAGGACCAGCCCGGCCACGATCAGCGGCAGGGATTGCACCTGCCCCATCGTCAACCAGTGCGTGCCGAACAGGTAGCCCAGTTGCGGATCGGGCATGCGCACGAATTCGACCGCGAATCGGAAGCACCCGTACATCAGCCCGAACAATCCCGATACGGCGTAGCGACGACGCGGCCTGGCCGAATAGATCCAGAGTACGGTGAACATCACCACGCCTTCGAGGAAAAACTCGTACAGCTCGGAAGGATGCCGCGCGTATGCGTCGAGCGCACCGGTTTGCCACATCGCGTGCAATCTTTCCACGCCATAACCGCTGAACTGTGGTGTTTCCTGCAGCGCGTGCGGAAAGACCATGCCCCATGGCTGCGTGGTGAGCTTGCCCCACAATTCGCCGTTGATGAAATTGCCTATGCGGCCGAGGCCCAGCCCGATCGGCACGAGCGGCGCGACAAAATCCACCACGTCGAAATAGTGCGAGATCCGGGCGCGATGCTTCGTCCACCACCACAGGCTCGCGACCAGCACGCCCAGCAATCCGCCGTGGAAGGACATGCCGCCATCCCAGATGCGGAACAGCGCCAGCGGCTCCTTCCAGATCCATTCCAGCAGGCCGGAGTCGCCGCTCTTGTAGTAGAAAAGCATGTACCAGATGCGGCCGCCGATGATGATGCCGAGCATCGCGTAGAAAGCGAGGTCGGCCAGCGCGTCGCGGCTGACGGGGAAACGTCCCAGCCTGCGGCGACGGTCGCCCAGCATCCACGCGCCGGCGAATCCTGCCAGGTACATCAGCCCGTACCAGTGCACGCCGATCGGCCCGAGGCTGAACGCGATCGGATTGAAGTCGACGAAATAGGGGTGGGTCATCTGCGAGTGGTGAGTGGCGAGGGACGCATCTTACAAGGGCACCATTCCGGCGAAAGCCGGAACCCAACTTTCCTGCGCGGAAAGAGCAACGTCGAAATGGATTACTGGCGCCATCCGTGGCGCTCGCCCTTCGGGCCGCCTTCGGCGTTCGCGTTTGCAATCCTGCAAACGCAGTCCGGGTTCCGCCGCGATGAAGCTTCGACAACCCAGGAATGACGACATCCGGGACCCCGGCGATCCGCTATGCCGGCGACACGCGACACACGAATCCTTTCAGGTATTCCGTTTCCGGAATCGCCGGGTGCACCGGATGATCCGGCGCCTGCTGCAACGACATCAGCACCTGCGCGCTGCGGTCCAGGTGGCGAGCGCCCTGCTGGACGCCCTGCAGCATCATCCCGCGCGGCATGTGGTACGAGCACGAACAAGCAACCAGGATGCCGTCGCGCGACAGCACCTGCATCGCCAATTCATTGAGCCTGCGATAGGCCAGCGCGCCTTCCTTCAAATCCTTCTTGCGTTTCACGAACGCCGGTGGATCGAGGATCACCACGTCGTAATGTTCGCGGCGTTCGCGCAGCGACTTGAGATATTCGAAAGCATCTGCGCGCGCGGCGCGCACGCGATCCTGCAAGCCATTGCGGCGCGCGTTGGCTTCGATCGCCGCAACCGCCGGCGCGGAGGCATCCACGCAGACGACTTCCCCCGCGCCCATCGCCGCGGCGCGCAGGCCCCATGCGCCGAGATACGAAAACATGTCCAGCACGCGCGCGCCTTTCACGAAGGCGCCAAGCGCATCGCGATTGCCGCGCTGGTCGTAGAACCAGCCGGTCTTCTGTCCGCCGATCGGGTCGAGCGCGAATTCCAGCCCGCCCTCGCGCACGACCAGCGGTGCGGGCACCTCGCCGAACGCGACATCCGCGTAGCCCGGCAGTTGTTCCAGTGCGCGGATTCCGGCGTCGTTCTTCCAGATCATTGCGCGCGGGTTCAGCACCTTCTGCACCGCGGCTTCGACCTTTGGCTTCAACTTTTCGATGCCGGCCGTGGTGGCCTGGGCCACGATAACGTCATCGAACCGGTCCAGCGTCAGGCCGGGCAGGAAATCGGATTCGCCGTACAGCAGGCGATAGTACGGCTGCGCATACAAGCGTTCGCGCAACGCGAGAGCGGCGTTCAACCGATGCGCCAGCAGCGAAACATCCAACGCGTGGTCCAGTCCGCGCGCCACCAGCCGCGCGCAGATCAGCGAATGCGGGTTGACGTAGCCCACGCCCAGCGGTCTGTCGCGCGAATCCAGGATCGCGCAAGGCTCGCCCGCCTCGAACGAAGTCAGCGGCGAGCGCGCCACATCCACCTCGTTGGCGAACGCCCACAGATGCCCGGCCCGCAGCCGCGCGTCCTCGCCCGGTTTCAGGTACAACGCGGGATATTCGATCTCGTCCATGGTCCGTCGTCGCCGGCAAACCACGAACGATAGCGCAATCCGGCCGAGGCCCGCGTGCGACGCGTGCTCGGCTTTGGCATACTCCGCGGCCGGGTCCAGGGGAGAATGAAATGCGCAGGGTCTTGCTGTCGACGTCTTTTTGCGCGGGCGCGCTGTTCGCGGGCGCCGCGATCGCCGCGGAACTGCCGGTTTCGGATTTCGTCAAGCACGCGACGCTGATGACTCCGGCGCTGTCCCCGGACGGGAAATACCTCGCCGTAGCGGTCAGCGAGAACACCGACAGCACCGACGCGGACTACCAGCTGGCGGTGCTGCGGCTTCCCGACCTCAAGGTGGTCAGCCGGCTCGACATGGCGCCGCGCTACGTGCCGGTGGACATCCACTGGGTCAGCGACACGCGGGTGATCATGGCGCTCGGCAAGGAGACCGGCACGCTGGAGGCGCCATCGGGCACCGGCGACATCATCGCGGTGGACTACGACGGCTCGCACAAGAAAACCCTGTACAGCCTGGAGCACCGCGGCGGCACGTATTCCGGCGTCAACTCCCTGGCCATCCCGATGGGCGGCCCGTCCATCGCGGAACTGCCGGTCAAGCCGAACGGGCATTTCACGCTCAATCTGCAGGTCTTTCCGGAAAATTCCAACGGCACCGACTGGGATTCGTCCAGGAGCCAGTTGTACGACGTCGACGCGGCTACCGGAAGCGCGGCGAAGATCGGCGAGATCCAGCACGGGAGCATGAATCTGCTTTCCCAGGGCGGCGTCGCGCGCATCGCCGCCGGCGTCGACGACCACATGGAGACGGAGGTATTCACCAGCACCGACGGCAATCACTGGACCAGGCTGCCCGAATCGCTGACCGGAAAGTACTTCGAACCGCTTACGATCAGCGCGGATGGCAAGCACCTGTACGCACGCGCCAGCATGGACGGAGGCCCGAACCAGTTGATCGAATGCGACCTGGACGGAAGCAATCGCAAGGTGCTGGCATCCGACCCATTCGCTTCTGTGGACGGCGTGATGTTCGAACCGCTGACCAACGTGCCCTATGCGGCGATTTTTACGGCGCAGGGGCACCCGATCGTCAAGTACATCGGCGACGGCGACTACGCGCGGATCATGCAGGCGCTGGCGAAAACCGACCCGGCCGATTTCGTCACCGTCTCCGACGCCAGTACCGACGGCTCGATGCTGCTGGTGCACGTGCGCGGCGACCGCAATCCCGGCGTCTACGCCCTGTTCGATCGTTCGGCCATGCGCGCGACACCGCTCTACCAGGTGTTGCCGTGGATCGATCCCAAACAGATGCCGGAACGCAAACCGGTGCAATTCACCACCCGCGACGGGGTGCAACTTGTCGGTTATCTGACCCTGCCTGCCGGCGGCGGTGGCAAGAACCTTCCGCTGGTGCTGATCCCGCACGGCGGACCCATTGGGGTGGACGATTCGTGGTTCTACGACCCGGCGTCCGCGTTCCTAGCCGACCGCGGCTACGCGACGCTGCAGATCAACTATCGCGGCTCGGGCGGGCGCGGCCGCAATTTCCAGCGTTCCGGCTACAAGCAGTTCGGCACCGGCATCCAGGATGATCTGGTCGACGGCGTGAAATGGGCGATCGCGCAAGGGTACGTGGATGGGAATCGCATCTGCGTCTTCGGCGGCAGCTTCGGCGGCTACTCCTCGTTGATGCAGCCGATCGTGGCGCCCGGGCTGTACAAATGCGCGATCGATTACGCCGGCGTGTCGGACATGACCATTGAGATGTACAACAGCGACACGCGCCGCTTTTCCACCGGCCGCACCTATTTCACGGATGCAATCGGCAGCGAAGCCGATGCCCGCGCGATTTCGCCGATCAACATGCTCGACAAATTCGACGTGCCCGTGCTGATCGTGCACGGCAAGGACGATCCGCGCGTGCCGTACCAGAACGCGACCGACCTGCGTTCGGCTCTGGACAAGGCCGGCAAGCCCTACGAATGGCTGGTCAAGCCGAAGGAGCTGCACGGCTTCTATTCCGAGAAGAACAACGAGGAACTGTTCACGACGATGCAGGCTTTCCTCGGCAAGTACATCGGCGCAGGCGGCACGCCACCCCCGGCGTCGAAAGGCAATTGATGCAAGGAAGCCCGGCGCAAGCCGGCCTTCCTTGCATGCGCGGCTATCATCGCTGTTCCGATGGAACGAACAGGACGGAGCCGACATTGCGCAACGAACTCGCCCGCGCCTCCAGTCCCTACCTGCGGCAGCACGCGGCCAATCCGGTGCACTGGCAGGAATGGAACGAGGCGACGCTCGCACACGCGAAGCAGGCGGATGTGCCGATCCTGCTGTCGATCGGCTACAGCGCGTGCCACTGGTGCCACGTGATGGCGCACGAGAGCTTCGAGGACGAAGCGACCGCGCGCGTGATGAATGCGTTGTTCGTCAACGTCAAGCTGGATCGCGAGGAAAGGCCGGACCTCGATCGCGTCTACCAGCTCGCGCACCAGGCCTTGTGCGGACGCGGCGGCGGCTGGCCGCTGACGGTGTTCCTCGATCCGGGGGACCTCACGCCGTTCTTCGCCGGGACTTATTTCCCGCCGAGCCCGCGCCACGGCCTGCCTGGCTTCGGCGAACTGCTGCAACGCATTCGGGATTATTTCGACGGCCACCGCGATGAACTGCGCCAGCAGAACGGGCGTCTGCGCGACTGGCTGGCGCGCGCGGGCACCGCTTCCGATGATGACGCGCCGAACGCCGGCGATTCGTACACCCTGGCCATCCAGCGCATCGCCGCGCGCTTCGATCGGGACAATGGCGGTACGCGCGGTGCGCCCAAGTTTCCGCATGCGGGGGAACTGGAGTTGCTGCTGGATTGCGCGGCGGGCGCGTCCCCGCCGCAAGCGGCCGATGCGCAACGGGATTGCGCGAACATGGCGCTGCTCACGTTGCGCACCATGGCGGCGCGCGGGCTGCAGGACCATCTCGGCGGCGGTTTCTTCCGCTATTGCGTGGACGCGGCATGGACCATCCCGCATTTCGAGAAAATGCTCTACGACAACGCACTGTTGCTGCCGCTCTACGCCCGCGCCGCCCGCATGTTCGAGGAGCCCGCCTGCGCACAAGCCGCGCGCGGAATCTTCGCCTGGCTGCAACGCGAGATGACCACGCCGGATGGCGCCTTCTCAAGTGCGCTGGATGCCGACAGCGAAGGCCACGAGGGGAAATTCTATTTGTGGACGAGCGAAGAACTGCGCGGCTTGCTGGACGATCCGGAATTCGCCGCGATCGAGGCGGGGTACGGCCTGGACGGCACACCCAACTACGAGGGCCGCGCCTGGCATCTGGTCAAGGCGCGGACTTTCGACCAGATCGCGCAGGCAATGGAATGGTCCCCGCTGGAAATCCAGCTCCGGTTGAATTCAGCGCGATTGAAGCTGTTCGACGCGCGCAGTCGGCGCGCGCGGCCCATGACCGACGACAAGGTCCTGGTCGCCTGGAACGCCTTGATGATTTCGGGACTGCTGCGAGGCGCGCGCGAGGCGCACCAACCGGAATTTGCGAAGCTCGGCGAACGCGCGCTCGCCGCATTGCGCGATGGCGCCTGGTTCGGCGGCGCGCTGTACGCCAATGCCGTCACCGATGCACGGGCGCGCATCCCCGGTTTCCTGGACGATCACGCCTTCCTGCTCGATGCACTGGTCGAGTCGCTGCAAGACCGATGGAATGACGAAGACCTGGCATGGGCCATGGCGCTGGCCGACGCCCTGCTCGAAAAGTTTCTGGACAAGGAAAACGGCGGCTTCTTCTTCAGTGCGGCCGAACACGCGACACCGCTGCAGAATCCCAAGGGCTTCATGGACGAGGCACTGCCGAACGGCAACGGCACCGCCGCACGCGCGCTGCTGCGGCTCGGGCACCTGCTGGGCGAAACGCGCTGGCTCGATGCAGCGCAACGCACGCTGCGCGCCGCCGGTTCCGCGCTGCGGCAGTATCCAGACGCCTGCGCGGCGATGCTGCGCGCGCTGCACGAATTCGATTCACCGCGCACGCAGGTGGTGATCCGCTGCAGCGAAGCGGAACAGGCAACGTGGCGCGCAGCACTGGACGATGCGCTGCAGACGCAGCGCATCGACCGCGAACGGATCGATGTCTTCATCACTCCCTCCGACGCGAAATCCCTGCCCGGCCTGCTGGCGCAGCGCAAGCCGCTCAAGGGCGGCGTCGCTTACGTGTGCTCGGGAATGTCCTGCCTTGCGCCGATCGATTCGCCACATGCGTTGAGCGGAGCGCTGCGCCTGGATCAAAGCACGATCGGCTGATCCGGCAACTCGTTGGCGTGATCGGGCGTCGTCGGCAGGTGTCGCTTCAGCAGCGCGTTCACGGCCTTGACGCCCTCCAGCGCGCCGCCGTGCCAGTCGTCTTCCTGGAAGTGCTTGCGCATCGTCTGCGCCACCACGTCCCAGGCGGGTCCGGGCAATCGCCGCGCCGCGCCACGATCGGCGACGATCTCGATCGCGCGATCGGCCAGCAGCACGTAGAGCAGCACGCCGGTCTTGCGCGAGGTGTCCCACACGCGCAATTGCGCGAACAGGTCCTCGGCGCGCGTGCGCGCGCTTTGCCCGGCCAGCAGCGGGCGCAACGGCAGGCGCGCTTCCACGACGAAACAGATTTCGCCGTCGTGGTGCCGCTCGCCTTCGGCGATCGCGTGCTGGATCGCGGCCATCGCGTCGGGCGGGAAGCGCCGGCTCGCCGGGGCGTGCAGCAAATGCCGGATGCCGCGCATGGGATCCATCACCAACTCCCCGAGGCGCCACCGCCTCCCGTCGAACCGCCGCCCCCGGAAAATCCGCCGCCACCGCCGAAACTGCCGCCGCCGAATCCACCGCCTCCGCCGAAACCGCCGCCGCCCCAGCCGCCGTGACCGCTGCCGCGCGCGAACTTCAAACTGTGCCCGACGTAACCGATCAGCAGGCCGAACGCGCCGCACGCCGCCGTCAGCCACAAGAGATGGCTGAACAGCCACACCAGGCCGGCGGCCGCGCCGCCCACGATCAGCGTGCGCGGCAGTCGCGGCAGCCACGCGAAGAAACCCCGCGACCACACCAGCGCGAACAGCACGATCACCAGGAAGTCGGGAACGCCGTTGGAACGGTGTTCTTCCTTCGGCGCGGGCAGCGGTTCGCCGTCGATCAATTTCGTCAGCGAATCGACCGCGTCGTGCAGGCCGCCGAAGTAATCGTTGGCGCGGAACTTCGGAACGATCTGCTCGCGGATGATCCTCGAGGCCAGCGCATCCGGGACCGCGCCTTCCAGGCCATAACCCGTTTCGATGTAGACCTTGTGGTCGTCCTTCGCCACCACCACCAGCACTCCGTCGTCGACGTGCCTGCGCCCGATCTTCCATTGTTCGAACACGCGCGTGGAGTACTGCTCGACGGTTTCGGGCTGCGTGGTCGGCAGAATCAGCACGACCACCTGGGCGCCCTTGCGCTGTTCCAGCGCGGCGAGATCAGATTCCAGTTGTTGCGTCTGCTGCGCGTCGAGCGTGTTGGTCAGGTCCGTCACGCGCGCGTGCAGCGGCGGGACGGCAACGTCGGCACGTGCGGCAGGCGCGAAGAAAAACGACACAAGCGCGAGGACAATCAATGCACGGGGAATGAATCCGTTCCCCCCCGGGAGAGAGGCAGGGGCGAGGGTTCGGGTCTTGCGCGGCTCTTCGCGATGAGCCGAACCCTCAGCCGCCGCTTCGCGGGCCCCCCTCCCGAAGGGAGATGGAAAAAGCACGAAAGTGATTGCGCTTTTCGCGATCAATGCGTGCCGCCCGCCGCCGGCTTGGAGGTGTCGAACTGCACCGTGGGCGCGGTCGAGATCGCGGCTTCGTTCGCGACCGTGAAGTTCGGCTTGACCGAATAGCCGAACATCTTCGCGGTCAGGTTCTGCGGGAACTGGCGGATGTAGCTGTTGTAGTCCTGCACCGATTGCACGTAGCGGTTGCGCGCGACCGCGATGCGGTTCTCGGTGCCCTCCAGTTGCGCCTGCAGCGTCTGGAACAACTCGTTCGCCTTGAGGTTCGGATAGTTTTCCGAAATCGCCATCAGGCGCGACAGCGCGCCGCTCAACTCGCCCTGCGCGGCCTGGAACTGCGCCATCGCCTTGGGATCGTTGAGCGTCTGCGGCGTGATCTGGATCTGCCCGACCTTGGCGCGCGCGTTGGTGACTTCCGTCAGAACGCGTTCTTCGTGCGCGGCATATCCCTTGACGGTGTTGACCAGGTTCGGCACCAGGTCGGCGCGGCGCTGGTATTGATTCACCACCTCCGACCACGCGGCTTTCACCGCCTCGTCTTTTTGCTGGATGGAGTTGTAACCGCAGCCGGAAAGCAGGCCGCAGATCGCGGCGACGGCAAGACCGCACAGCACGACTCGAAACTGGCGCATGGCTTTCGCTCCGCTTGTCGGACGTACGCGGATTGCAGCACCGTCGGCGCCGGGACGCAATCGGCGGAAACTCCGAGTTCGGGCGTCCGCGGGACACGAGGACGCGTCGCCCCTACAACCACCGCATCCCCAGGATCAGCCCCCACACCAGCAGCACGTTCAACATCAGCACGAACACGGCGGCCGATCCCATGTCCTTGGCGCGTTCGGCGAACGGATGCACGTCCGGACAGACGTGGTCGACGATCGCTTCCAGCGACGCATTCAGCAGTTCCGCGGCCGGCACCAGCAGCAGCGATCCGCACAGCAACACCTTTTCGACCGCACCGTTTCCGAGCCACAAGCCGAGCGGAAACAGGATTGCGACGAGGCAGACCTCCAGCCGGAACGAGGCCTCGAGCTGCCAACAGGCGCGCAGGCCTTTCAGCGACCAGATCAGCGCTTTCCAGACTTCGCGCGGGCCGCGGCGGACGGTGCTGGGCATGTCATGCGGCCCGCGTTTCGCTCTTCCAGCTCAGATCGAGTTCCTTCGCAGCCTTTACATCATCCAGCCGCCGCACGGGCGTGGTGACCGGCGCGTCCTTCATTCGCTGCGGATCCTCTGCCGCAAGCTTCAGCAGATCCGACATCACCGCGACGAATTCGTCCAGCGTTTCCTTCGCTTCGGTTTCGGTCGGTTCGATCAGCAGGCATTCCGGCACCAGCAACGGGAAATAATTGGTCGGCGCGTGGATGCCGCGATCGAGCAGGCTCTTGGAAAAATCCAGCGCGGTCACGCCGCTCTGCTTCTTCTGCGGCGCGACGGTGACGATGAATTCGTGGCTGGCGCGGCGCTTCGGGTAGGCCAGCGTGTAGCCGACGTCCGCCAGGCGCTTCGCGAGGTAGTTCGCGTTGAGCGTGGCGTACTCGGCGACGCGCACCATGCCCTCGCGGCCGAGCATGCGTGCGTAGATGTACGCGCGCAGCAGCACGCCGGCGTTGCCGGCGAACGACGTGAGGCGGCCGATCGTCAGCGGGCGATCCTTCTTGCGCACCCAACCGTAGTTGCCGTCTTCGCGCTTCTCGATCATCGGAACGGGCAGGAAGGGTTTCAACCGTTCCGACACGCCCACCGCGCCCGCGCCCGGACCGCCGCCGCCGTGCGGCGTGGAAAAGGTTTTGTGCAGGTTCATGTGGATGGCGTCGAAGCCCATGTCGCCCGGCCGCACCTTGCCGAGTATCGCGTTGAGGTTCGCGCCGTCGTAGTACAGAAGTCCGCCCGCCTCGTGCACCAGCTTCGCGATCTCGACGATGCGCCGCTCGAACACGCCGATGGTCGACGGATTGGTCAGCATGATGCCGGCCGTTTGCGGACCGAGCGCCTTCTTCAATGCCTCGACGTCGATGTCGCCGTCGGCCTGCGTCGGGATCTCGCGCACCGTACAGCCGCACATCGACGCGGTGGCCGGATTGGTGCCATGCGCGGCATCGGGCACGATGATCTCGATGCGCGCGGTGTCGCCGCGGTGACGATGGTAGGCCATGATCATCGCCACGCCCGCGAGTTCGCCCTGCGCACCGGCCATCGGCGCCAGCGACACGCCACCCTTCATGCCCGTCACGTCGGCGAGGATTTCCTGCAATTCGTACATGCAGGAAAGAAAACCCTGCGAGAGCGATTCCGGCGCATACGGGTGGCGCGCGAGGAAACCGTCCAGCATCGCCAGCGTGTGGCAGGCGCGCGGGTTGTATTTCATCGTGCACGAGCCCAGCGGATAGAACTGGGTGTCGATCGAGAAATTCTTGCGCGAAAGATTGGTGTAGTGGCGCAGCGCCTGCAGCTCCGAAACTTCCGGCAGGCCGATCGGCGTGTCGCGCCTCAGATGCGCGGGAATGTCGTCCGGCACCGGCGCGTCCGGCGGAAGTTGCGCGGCCGCGGTGCGGCCCGGCTGCGAAAGCTCGAAGATCAGCATGTGGTGCGCCTGTTTGCGGCCTGGCGAAGCCGCGTATGATGCCATAACACCCGACCTTCGCAGGCGAGAGGGAAACACAAACTTGTCATTCCGGACGCCGCGAAGCGGCGATCCGGACTGCGAAGGCAGGATGCCGGAGCGAACATCGGCAAAGCCGATGGCGCGAAGCGCGAGCCGCAGGATGCGGCGAGTAATCCAGTGACTTTATTCCAGGATTGAAAGACACTGGATTCCGGGTTCTGACCCGGGCTGCGCCCGCGTCAGCCCAGGAATGACGACTCCGTGTTATCCGGGAGAGGGGACTCCATGCGCAAACTCCTGCCACTGCTTCTGCTCGCACCCTTTATCGCCCTGCTCGCGGTGCCGTTCTACAACCGCACCGAGCCGAGCGTCGCCGGCTTTCCGTTCTTCTACGTGTGGATGTTCGCCTGGATCGTGCTGGCGGCGCTGCTGACCTGGGTCGTGTTCCGCGGGAGGCGCGCATGAATGCGCAAGCACCCGCACCCGACTGGACCGCGCTCGGCGTTTTCGTCTTCTTCTTCGCGGCGGTCACGATCATGGGTTTCGCCGCCGCGCGCTGGCGGCGCGGCGATCTTTCGCAATTGCACGAATGGGGACTGGGCGGGCGACGCTTCGGTCATTTCGTCACCTGGTTCCTGCTGGGCGGCGATCTCTATACCGCGTACACGCTGATCGCGGTGCCGGCGCTGGTGTATGCCGCGGGCGCCTATGGCTTCTTCGCGATGCCCTACACGGTGTTCGTCTATCCGATCGTGTTCCTGACGATGCCGCGGCTGTGGAACGTCTGCCGCAAGCACGGCTGGGTGACTTCCGCCGATTTCGTCGAAGGCCGTTACGGCAGCAAGCGGCTGGCGCTTGCGGTCGCGTTCACCGGTGTGTTGGCGACCATGCCTTACATCGCGCTGCAACTGATCGGACTCGAAGTGGTGTTCGAGGCAATGGGCCTGTCCGCGGTCGCGGGCAAGGAAACACCACTACTGATCGCGTTCGCGATCCTGGCGCTCTACACCTATTCCAGCGGACTGCGCGCACCCGCGCTGATCGCCTTCGTCAAGGACGCGATGCTCTACATCACCGTGATCGCCGCGGTGGTGATCATCCCGATGAAGCTCGGCGGTTACGGCGCGGTGTTCCGCGAGGCACAGGCCGCGTTCGCGGCGAAAGGCGGCGACACCGGCGTGCTGCTGAAGCCCGACCAGTACTGGTCGTTCGCGACGCTCGCGCTCGGTTCGGCGTTCGCGCTGTTCCTCTATCCGCATTCGATCACGGCTACGCTGTCCGCTTCGAGCTCCGATGCGATCCGCCGCAACGCCGTTTGGCTGCCGGCCTACAGTTTCCTGCTCGGCCTGATCGCCCTGCTCGGGTACATGGCGCTGGCTGCGCATATCAAGGTGTCCAGCGGTTCGATGGCGGTGCCAGCGCTGATCAACGCCAGTTTCCCGCCGTGGTTCGCCGGTTTCTGTTTCGCCGCGATCGCGCTGGGTGCGCTTGTACCAGCCGCGATCATGTCGATCGGCGCAGCGAATCTGGTCACGCGAAACATCTGGCGCGCCTACATCGATCCGGACCTCGGCGACGCAGCCGAGTCGCGCATCGCCAAGATCGTGTCGTTGCTGGTGAAGTTCGGCGCTCTGCTGTGCGTGTTGTTCCTGCCGACGCAATTCGCGATCGACCTGCAACTGCTGGGCGGCATCTGGATCCTGCAGGTCTTTCCCGCGGTGATCTGCGGCCTGTTCGCCCGCTGGCTGCGGCCTTCCGCCCTGCTGTGCGGCTGGATCGCCGGAATGATCGCGGGCAGCGGCCTGGCCTGGCTCAACGGACTGAAGCCGGTGTACACGATCGCCTTCGGCACCGGCACGCACCGCGCCATCTACATCGGCCTGATCGCGCTGGCACTCAACTTCTTCATCGCGATCGTGCTGACGCCAGTGGCGGTCACGTTGCGGCGGAAGATGACGCTGGACCGCACGCTGGAGATGGACTACGAAGACGCTGCGGTTTGAACCGCCGCGCCGGAACACGACTCGACTCCGATGCGTCATCCCGGCCATGGATTGGCCGGGATCCAGAGCCAGGGATGACAAATTGGCACGTCGATGCTATTCAAACGCGACCACCACTCACCCGCTCGCGGCCTTCCAGGTCGCGTGCAGTGAAGACTTCCCCGTAGCCGCTTTGTGTCAGCAAAACGCGCACGGCTTCGCCCTGGTCACGTCCGTGTTCGAACAACAGCCAGCCACCCGTACGCAGTTGTTTGTGCGCGTCGAGGACGATGGTGCGGATCGCATCGAGGCCTTCCGCGCCGGATGCGAGTGCCGCAGGCGGTTCAAAGCGAAGATCGCCTTCGCGCAGGTGCGGATCGTTCTCCGCGATGTACGGCGGATTGGAAACGATCAGGTCGAAATCGCGTGCATCGCCCAAGGCCGCGCACCAGTTGCCTTGCGCGAATTCGACGTTGCGCAAGCCAAGCCGTTGCGCGTTGTGGCGCGCGACGTCCAATGCGGCTTCGCTGGCGTCCGTCGCGGTCACCCGTGCAAGCGGGCGGACATGTGCGATCGCGAGCGCGACCGCACCGGAACCGGTGCCGAGATCGGCGATCCTGTAGCCCGGATGCAGCGCAGCGGAATCCGAGTGTGATTCGGAATCCTTTCCCGGATTGCGGCGCGAAGCGCCTTCATCCGGGCTACGAAGGCCATCTGGAATGCGAGCCAGCGCGAGTTCCACCAGCAGTTCGGTTTCCGGACGCGGGATCAGCACGTCCGGCGTGACGTGCAATTCCAGCGCATGGAATCCGCGGGTGCCGGTGAGATACGCGACCGGTTCGCCGCGCGCACGGCGCGCGATCATTGCATCGAACGTCGCCGCTTGTTCTTCGTCGACCGCATCGACGCCATGCGCGACCAGCCACGCACGCGACACATTCAACGTGTGCGCAAGCAGCAGCGTCGCTTCATCGCGCGCGGATGGCGCATTGCCTTCATCGCAGGAAAGCGTGCGCGATCCCCGCGCCAGCAGATCGCGCACACTCGTCATGGATTCTGGGGTGGTTGCGCAGGAGGTTGCGCAGGTGCGGGCACGGGTTTCGGGACCGGCGGCTTCCAGTATCCGCCCCGGGTCCACGCATCGAATCCCCAGCGCAGCCATCCGATCAGCGCATTCGCCAACCACAACGCCCACGCGAGCATCGCGATCTTGTACGTCCACAGCGGCAGGCTGAAGGTGCCGGCGCGGGGAAGCGCGTCGCGCGACTGGTCTGCGAACCATTGCAGCGACCAGGCGCTGGAGTTGTTGCCCGTGACGCGCATGTCGGGCTGGCCGAGCAGGCCCTGCGGCACCGCCGAGATCAGGCACAGCAGGGCGATCACGGTGAGAACGGCCAGGCCGACCTGCATCAGGTTGAAGCTCGTGCGCTCCCACGCCAGCGCGCGTTCGCCGCGCGCGCGCAGGCCCAGCGCGATCAGCCACGCCGCGACCAGCACGTACGCGCTCCACGCGAACGTGGAAAAGCCCAGCCCCAGCAGCAGCCATTGCCACCAGCGGAGCGGCGTCGGCGCGAAACGCGCCAGCGCGATCGCCACGATCAGCAGCGCGATCAGTTCCGGCCAGTACAACACTGCGGGACCGGCCTGCGGACCCCAGGTCCACAGCACCCAGCGGTCCTGCGGCAACGACAGCGACAATTTGACGTTAGCCGCGCGCGCATGCAGCGCAACCTGCGGCGTTCCGGAAGACATGCCCATCGCCGACGGCTCGCGGAAGCGCAGCGTGAATGCCTGCGTGCCGGGCTGCACCGGCAGCGCGACATGGCCGTCGCGCAGATTCAGTTCCAGCGATTCACCGTCACGCTGCGCGCCCAGCAACTGCGCATCCCGCGGCAGGTCGATGCCCTGCTCGCCGCCGCGCGTGCTGCGCGCAGCCAGCGTCAGCACGCTTTCCAGCGCGCGGTCGCTGCGCGAAACATCCAGCGTCACCTGGTCGAAGGCGATGCTGTCTCCGCGCAGCGCGGCCGGGCGCATGATGCGCACCTGCAGGGTTTCGCCCGGCAGCGGATGGAACACATGCGCGCCGTCGGGTCCGTTGTCGTCCGACTCCGGTACGCCGGAGAAAACCGGATGCAGCAACGGCGCGGCGGCAACCTGCCAGGTTTCCGCGCGCTCGCCGAAGTCCGGCGCGTGCAGCGCCACCGCACCGGCCGGATCCAGCGTGCTCGACCAGGCCGCTTGGCCCTGGTTCGAATCGAACACGATCAGCACGCGTCCATCTTCGACCTTGATGTTTGGGTTGGTGACATGCTCGCCCGGCAACAGGGGAATGCTGACGGTGAAGCCGCCCTGCGCCGGGGCGACGCGCTGCACCACGTTGTCGACGCGCGAATCCAGGCCCAGCGCGATGCTGCGCGTCAACGTCACGTATGGCGGGAACGCCTGCTGCGCGGTTGCGGCCTTGCCGGAATCCGGCAACACACGCTCGCGCGCGAACGTCACCGTGTCGGCCAGCAACTTCGTGCCGTCGACGCCAGACACCTGCCATCCGGTCGCGATCACCTCCGCCCGTGGCGGCGCCAGTGGAAAGTGCAGCACCGCGTTGTCGGCGTCGGCGCCGATGGCGAAGCTCAAGGCGACGCGGTGCACGCCGCGTTCCAGTGCGATCCAGGTCTGCCCATCGCGGCGCGCCAGCGCGGCGGCGGGCTTGCCGTCCAGCGAGACGTTCGCCGGCGTCGCGGGCGCATCCATGTACGGCAGCGGGAACGCGATGCGCGCGCCGGCGTCGACTTCGATCGCGACGTCCGCGCCATCGCTGTGCATCGCAATCTGCGCGACGGGCGACGCCGCGCATTGCGGAGCGCACTTCGGCGCTTCCAGCAAGCGGTCGCGCAATTGCGAAAGCATCTCTTGCGACGGCATCGACTGCGCGCGGGCATGCGGCATCACCGCGAGCAACAGGAGCGCGGCGATGCCGGTGGCGACGCGACGAGGCCAGCGCGGCAGGCGCGTCGGCAAGTCGAACGCGCGCGCGATCGCCGCCAGCCACGCGAGCAGCAGACCGAGCATCACGATGCGCAGGATGCGCGTGGCCCACGCCGGCAGGATCACCAGCCGCCATTGTTCGTCCGGCGTGACCGGTCCGCTCCAGCCCAGGCGGTAGGTGCTGCCGATGCCGCTCCACGCGGGCACGCCGCGGCCGGATTGAACCACCATGTTGGGCGGATAGCCTTGACTGCCGATGAGATCGATGGGACGGATGAATGCGCCAGTGACCACGACCGATTGCAACATTTGTGGCACGACTTTCGCCAGCACGCGCGGCGGCGCTGCTGCGGGCGGAGGCGGTGGCGGCGGTGCAGGTTCCGCCATTTGCGAAACTTCCTGCACCGGCGGCGGTGCCTGCGGCGCGTTTTCTTCCTGGAACCCCGGTTTGGAAGCATCGCTGGCGGCTGTCGACGTAAACTGCTCCCGCACCAGTTGCGCGACGAAACTGGAGCGCTCCAGTTGCGGATGCATCGCATCGCGCAACTGCTCCGCACCGAATGGCAGCGTCATGAGTACCGCCAGCGCCAGCATCGCGAGCCCTGCGTAGCGCGCGGCATTGCGCAACTTGCCCGCGGGCAGCGCGCGCGCGATCAGCGCCAACGCAACCGCCAGTCCCGGAAACCAGCGCGGCGCACCGGGTTCGCTCTGCGACAGCACCACGAAGCCCAGCGCGATCAATCCCCACTGCCAACCGAGCAGCCGCCACGCGAGCAGCGCGATCACCGCCGCCACGAACAGGTCCAGCAGGTTCCATTGCGCGACCCAGCTGTCGGGCGACTTGTCCGCGCCGGGTGCGCCGAGCAAGCGATATCCGTACGGAAGGTGCAAATACGCGTCCACGCCGTCAAGCGATTGCTGCCAGCCGCCGGTGGCCGGTTGCGAACCGTCGTGCGAACCGCGGCGCAATCCGGCGTGCAGGTCGAGATCGCGCAGGCGGACTTCGACGCCGCCCAGGTTTGCGTTCGCGCCACGCGTCACCAGCAGCGGCTGCGCGGTTTGCGGATTGTCGTCCCGCAGTGCCGCGCGCTCGAGCTGCCACGGAGCGGCGACATCGAGACGATCGCTGCTGCGCAGCGTGCCGCGCAGGTGGTCGTCGGCGGTCAACCCGCCGCCGTCGAAATCCAGCCACAGCTCGCGCGACAGTTGCAGGTGGTCGCCGGAGTTGGCGTCGCGGCCGCGCTCGCGCTGTTCGATCGCGAGCACCGCGCTGTTGCCCATCATGAATGCCGGCAACGCGTTCCATTCCTGCGGCACCCCGGCCTGCGCGGGATCGATCGGCTGCGCACCGGTCGCGCGCGTGGTGCGCAGCGCCGGATCGTCGGCGTAGCTCCAGATTTCCTGCTGCGGCCAGGGCGCCAGCGGCGATTTCATGGCGATTTTCGCCAAAGGCACCAGCCCGCGTGCGCTCAAGCCGAGACTCCAGTTGCCGGGCCGCAACTGCACGCGCAAGCGTCCGTCGGGTTCCAGCCGCGCCGGCAGCTCGCCGTTCAATGCGGTTGCGACAAAGCCGTTCGGCAATGCAGGGCCCAGCAACTGTTCGCGCGCGCTGCCTGCGACGTGCAAGAGGATCTGCGTTTCCAGCATCGGCGGTGCACCATCGGCGAGGCGGCGGAATACGCGCAGGCTGAGGCTGTCCGCTTCGCGCCGCTGCGCGGTGGCCTGTCCCAGGGTCAGCGAATCGCCATTGCGTTCCGGTTGCGCGATGGCGGCGCCATCCACGTGCAGATCCACGAGCGCGATCTCGCCGGGTACCTGCAGGCGCGCCGGCCGTTCGTCCCATACGAACTCGCCGCGTACGACATAGTCGCCCGCGGGCAGGCGCAGCGACGGCGTGCCGTTGCGATCCAGCACGGTCGCAGGCGCGGTGCCGTTCTGCACCTGCTGCGGCCACGCCTCTCGACTGCCGGGCAGATCAATCCAGCTTTCCGCATCCACGTGCACGGCGAGCTGGAACTGCGCGCCGGTCTTGTCGACGACCAGCGACAACCGTCCCGGCCAGGCGCATTGATGCGCGTCATCACCACTGCCGTTTTGCGTGGACAGCAGCGGACATGTGCGCTGCTCTTGGCCGTGCAACACCCAGCCCTGCCAGTCGCGGAGCTGCGGCGGGATCGAGACATCGTCGGCGGCGAATACACCGACGGAAATCACGCACAGAAACGCGAACACCCCCAAGGCACGGCGCATGATCGTTCCCCTCGCTTGGCGCTCGCGGGGAGTGTACCCGCGCGCGCAAGCACGAGATGGCCGCGCTGGAATCCGTCAAGCGTCCGTCCGCGGCGGTTCACCGCGAACGGACGCAGGGGGAACGTCATTGCTGGGAAATCCGGACCGGGTCCTGTTTCGATTTCAGCGCGCTGCACAACAGGATTTCTTCGCGCGTCTGCGCCAGCCCGCGGTCGAGGCCGGGTATCTGCCTGAGCCTCGGCTGGAAGAACGTCTGCACGCGCGCGGCCTCGTCCTGCGAACAGCCGCCGCCTCCGGCCACGCCCGGCAGGTATGCGCCCGAGAACACGCCCGTGCGATCCAGGACCTGCTGGTAGTGTGCGGTGAACCAGTTCCACAACCCGTCGCGCTGCTCGCGTGTGTCGCGACCGCCGCCGAGGATCATGAACATCTCGCCGACCTTGACCTGCTTGGTCAGCGCGAAATTGCGCGCGACATCGGCCTGCGCCCCGGGCGCCCGGCCGAGCGCCCACAACATCGCGTTGCGCTTGGTGGGATCGGTGGTGCCGGGGACCGCGGCCACAAGTGCAGCGACCGCAGGCTTGCCGTGCTCTTCCACCGCGACCGCCAGCGCGATGCGCAGCAGGTCCGGATTGGCTGCATCCAGGTCGAGCTTGCCGCTCTTCTTTTGCAGCGCGGCGTCGCCCTGCTTCAGCAGTGCGCTGCGCACGGAGGGGATTTTGAAGTCGAGCCCGAGCGTGCCCGACAGCGACGAGCGCATCAGCATGTCGTCGGCGGATTCGCCGCTGCGGCGCTCGTAGCCCAGGGACTCGAGGCGCGGCAGATAGGCTTTCGCAACCGCGTCGCGGATCGCCGCGCGCTGCGCATCGTTCCGCGCCTCGTGTTCGTAGATCCAGTCGACCGTCTCCAGCGGCGCCAGCGCGATCTGGCGCACCTTCGAGGGCGCGAGTTGTTGCATCGACGCCAGCACCTCGTCGGCACCGATTTCGCCGCGGTGGAAATCCGCATCGACCGAATCGGCGTACACCAGTTGCTCGGCGTCGTCGCGCTGCGCGATCGCGTCCACCAGCGCGGAACGGTCCGCCCTGGCCATGCTGAAACGGTAGTAGCCCACCCCATCGGCGTTGGGCATGTACCACGACGGGCACTGCCCGCCGTCGATCTTCATCTGCGCGCTCTTCCCGTCCAGCATCTGACACTGCGTGCCATTCGGAAAACGCACGCACACCGGAACGCCCCACTGGCGATTCGCGTCGCCCGTGGAACCGAGCGGCAGGTAGCGGCTCTGCTCCAGTTGCAGAGCGGCGGCGCCCTTGTGGTTGCAATCGAGCTTGGTGGAAACCAGCGGCACGCCGGTCTGGTCGAGGAAACTGTCGAACGCCTTCTTGAAGTTGTCGTCCTTGCCGGCCGCCTGCGCGACCGAGTTGACCAGGTCGGGCGCGGTCGCGTTGCCGAATGCATGCGCCTTGATGTAGGCCTGCATGCCCTTCTGGAACACCTGCGGCCCGACGAAGTGCTCGAACATGCCGATCACCGATGCGCCCTTCTCGTAAGTGATGCTGTCGAAGGCGGTCTGGATGTCGCCGTTGCCGGTGATCGGCTGGCGGATCATGCGCGCGCTGACCAGGCTGTCGTTCTGCATCGCGCCTTCCCCGCCTTCGATGCGGCCGAGATCGGTACGATATTCGGGGTGGATTTCCATCGCCACCTTCTGCTGCATCCAGGTGGCGAAGGCTTCGTTCAACCAGATGTCGTTCCACCACTCCGTGGTGACGGCATCGCCGGTCCACTGGTGCGCCAGCTCATGCGCTTCCACGTTGAAGGTGCTGCGCACCGCGCTCGGCGAGGAATCCTTGTCGAGCAGCAGCAGCCAGTCGCGATAGGTGACCAGGCCCGCGTTCTCCATCGCGCCGGCGGAAAAGTCCGGCAGCGCGGCGAGATCGAGCTTGCCGAACGGATAGCCGAAGCCGTAGTAATTTTCTTCCGCTTCGATGATGCCGGGCACCATCGCCAGTGCGCGCTGCATCTTCGGGCCGTTGCCCTTTGCCGCGATGCCGCGCACCGGCACCGGATCCTTGCGCCACCGGTTGGCCGGGATGGTCGGTCCGTCCACGATGTCGAGTGGTCCGACCGCCCATGCAACCAGATACGTCGGCAAGGGTTGGGTCTTCGCGAACGTCAGGGTCTTCCAGCCGTTGGCTGCCTTGCCTTCGGAAACGAGTTTGGTATTGGCGACCGCCTTGTCCTTCGACGGGATCGTCAGCACGATGTCGAACGGCGTCTTGAAACCGGGTTGGTCGAAGCACGGAAACGCGTAGCGCGCGCTGATCGGTTCCATCTGCGTCATCGCGTAAGCGTCGCCCGCGAACTCGACCTTGTAGAAACCTTCCAGCGTGTGGTTGTAGGGCGCCTGGTAGGCGATTTTCAGGATGACCTTCTGCGGTTGCAGCGTGCCGCCGAAATCGATGCGCGCGACGCCGGCATCGGCATCGGCCTGCACGTATTTTCCGCCGTGCGATTTGCCGTTCGCATCGGTGATGGTGACACTGGAAACTTTCAGGTCCTTGCCGTGCAGCCACAGGTGATCGGACGCCTGCTTCAGGTCGACCGCGATCGCTACCGTGCCGCTGTAACCCGGTTGTTCCGGGTCGCTCCGCAGATCCAGCTTGTAGGACTGCGGCACCGCCCAGTCGGGCAGTTTCTCCAGCGGCGGCGCTTCGCCGGCGGACGCACGGGCAACGGCGGATTTCGCCGCCATCGCGGAAGGTGCGGCGAGCAGCACGCCCAGCGCGCACAGGGCGGCAAGGATCGAACACTTCATGGCTGGCTCCGGCAAGGGCACAAACTGGCACTGAACCACAGTGGCCCCGGCGACGGCAAGCGTCGGTGGTCATGGGTGGGCGACGCGGTCGTCGACGACTGACCCTGCGAACCGGTTCGCGAGTGATCGCGCGGCAATCGTGCATTGACTTTCACCGGAGCGCCCTCTTTCATGCGCGGAACCGTCAACCCGGGGCGCACGCGTGAGCATTTCGACCGAGAGCAATCACCAGGCGCATGCACCCGCGGATGAAAGTCCCGGCGCGCAGGCGCAGTCGGGCTATCGCCAGGAGCTGGATCGCGCGCTGAAACTGCGCCACCTGCTGGTGTACGGCATGGTGTTCATCGTGCCGGTCGCGCCCGTGGCGGTGTACGGCTTCGTGGCGCAGGCCAGCCACGGCATGGTGCCGCTGGTGTACGTGGTCGGCATGATCGCGATGCTGTTCACCGCGCTGAGCTACCGCGAACTGAGTGCCGAATTTCCGTGGGCCGGTTCGGTGTACGCATACGTCGGCCGCGGCCTCGGATCGTTCCCCGGTTTCCTCGCCGGCTGGATGATCCTTGCCGACTATCTCTTGATACCGGGGCTGATCTACGCATTCGTGTCGAGCTGGCTGCATGGCCTGCTGCCGGGCGTGCCGCCGACCGTATGGATCGTCGCACTGGTCGTGATCAACACGGCGATCAATCTGCTCGGAATCCGCATGCAATCCCAGGCCAATTTCATCCTGCTGGCGCTGGAACTTGTCGCGCTGGCGGTGTTCGTCGTGCTGGCCCTCCGGTTCGTGTTCTTCCTGCACCGCGGCAGCGGCGGGTTCTCGTTCGCGCCGCTGTACCAGCCAGGGCACATCGACCTCGGTTTCCTCGCGACCGCGGCCTCGATCGCCGCATTGAGCTTCCTCGGCTTCGACGGCATCAGCACCCTCGCCGAGGAAGCGGAGAACCCGCGGCGCGACGTCGGCAACGCGACATTGCTGACGCTGCTGCTGCTCGGTGCGCTGTTCGTGCTGCAGACCTGGCTGGCGGCGCTGGTGCATCCGGATTTCGCGTCGCTCGATCCCAAGCTGGGCTTCTTCGAGATCGCGCGCGAAGTCGGCGGCGCGCTGTTCTTCACCGCGCTGATCGTGGTCAAGGCGATCGCCACCGGCATCGCCAACGCGCAGGCTGCGCAGGCGGCCAACTCGCGCGTCCTCTACGCGATGGGGCGCGATCGCGCGCTGCCGTTCGGCGCCTTTCTTTCCAACGTGAACGCGCGCCGCAAGATCCCGGCGAACGCGATCGTCTGCGTGGCGATCCTCTCGCTGCTGCTGGCGCTGCTGGTGCCGGAGGAAATCCTTCTGAAGCTGGTCAACTTCGGCGCGCTGAGTTCCTTCATGCTGCTGAACGTGGCCGTGCCGTTTCATTTCCTGCCGCGCACGCAACGCAAGCACTGGTTCCGGCACCTGCTGTTTCCGCTGGCCGGAATCGCGATCACCGGTTTCGTGTTCAGCGGTTTCGATCGCCGCACCTTCATTTTCGGCGCGGCGTGGCTGGTGGTCGGCGCGATCCTCGGCTGGGCCCGGCGCGGCAACGTACTGCGGTTCGAGGGGATGTAGCGCGGCGGGCTCTCAGGCCGCCGCCGCGCTCTGCTCCGGCATCGCCGCATCCGCCTGTTCGAGTGTCACCGCCACCGCATGAACCACCGCGGCGATGCGCACCGCGCTCTGGATCGCCTGTGCGGAAACATCGTGCTTGCGCAGGGTCTTCTCGTGCGACTCCATGCACTTGCCGCAGCCGTTGATCGCCGAAACCGCGAGCGAAGCCAGCTCGAAATCGATCTTCGATCCACCCGGATTGGCCATGACGTTCATGCGCAGGCCCGCGCGCAGGGTGGCGAATTCCTCGTTGCCGACCAGATGCGTGAAACGGTAATAGATATTGTTCATCGCCATCATCACCGCCGCCGCGCGCGCGCCGTTCAATTCGCCCTCGTCCGCGTGTTGCGAGGCGAATTGGGCGATGGCTTGAGTCAACGGCTCGTAACGCGAGGCGATCGCCGAAGCCAGCGCCATCAGCGCGATCTGCTTCTGCGTCAGGCCCGGCGCGCCATGTTCGCCGAGCACCGAATCGAGGTTCAGGCGCAGGTCCTTGGCGTAATCGGGCAGCGAGGATTTGATTTGGTCGAGTGTCATGTCGTTTCCTTGTGCATGTGCATGACGGGCAGGCTCCCGCGAATGGGCGCAGGAGCCTGCCTGCGCAACTTCTTGATCAGGCCGCCTTTAGCGTCTCCTCGCCCTGTTGCCAGTTGCAGGGGCACAGTTCGTCGGTCTGCAACGCATCAAGCACGCGCAACACTTCGGACGGATTGCGGCCGACGCTGCCTTCGGTGACATAGACGAAGCGGATCACGCCGTCCGGATCGACCAGGAACGTCGCGCGCTTGGCCACGCCTTCCTCGTCTAGGATGCCGAGCGCGCGCGACAGGTCCTTGTTGATGTCGGCCAGCATCGGGAACGGCAGGTCGCGCAGGTCCTTGTGATCCTTGCGCCACGCGAAGTGCACGAACTCGCTGTCGGTGCTGCCGGCGAGGATCTGGCAATCGCGATCGGCGAACTGCGAATCGAGGTCGCCGAAACCCTTGATCTCGGTCGGGCACACGAACGTGAAATCCTTGGGATAGAAGAACACGCACAGCCACTTGCCGCGATAGGTATCGTTGTTGATCGGGAAGAACGCCTTGTCCAGGCTCTCGATGGACACGGTGGACTTCAAATTGAACTGGGGAAACTTGTCTCCGACGGTAAGCATCTGTTGCTCCTGTATTGCGAATGGCGGGCGTGAAACCCGATGAAGGTACGGCACCCAGGATAGGGACAACCGTTCAATCATTCAAATCGATAGTTGTCATTGAATCGATAGGCCGTTACTATCGAGGAATGAACCTGCGCGATCTGCGCTATCTCGTTGCCCTGGCCGAGCACCGCCACTTCGGCCGCGCGGCCGCGGCCAGTTTCGTCAGCCAGCCCACGCTTTCGACCCAGATCAAGAAGCTCGAGGAAGAATTGGGCGTGACCTTGGTGGAGCGCACGCCGCGCCGTGTGCTGCTGACCGAAACCGGACGCGAGATCGCCGCGCGTGCGCGCGACGTGCTCAACGAGGTGGAACAGATCCGCGGCATTGCAAGACGCACCCGCGACCCCGAAGCCGGCAGCGTGCGGCTGGGCATCTTCCCCACGCTCGGTCCCTACCTGTTGCCGCATGTGGTTCCCGCGCTGCGCGCGCGCTTCCCGAAACTGGAGTTGCTGCTGGTCGAGGAAAAGACCGGGGAAGTATTGAAGCGGCTGCGTGAAGGAAAACTGGACGCCGGCGTGCTGGCTTTGCCGATCCACGACGACACATTGCATGCCGAGTTCCTGTTCGAGGAACCGTTCCTGCTGGCGGTGCCGCAGGATCATCCTCTGGCGCAAAAGCGCGCGCTGAAACTCGATGATCTTGAGAACGAAAGCCTGCTGTTGCTGGAAGACGGCCACTGCCTGCGCGACCAGGCGCTGGAGGTTTGCCGCATGAGCGGCGCCGGCGAGAAGACCGGCTTCCGCGCAACCAGTCTGGAAACATTGCGGCAAATGGTCGCGGCCGACGTCGGCGCGACGTTGCTTCCAGTGCTGGCGGTCAAGCCGCCGGTGGCGCAGCCGGAGAACGTCCGGCTGATCGAGTTCCGCGGCCGTGCGCCCAGCCGCCGCATCGCGATGATCTGGCGCAAGAGTTCCGCCCTGGCGCCGTTCCTGAAACGACTGGCGCAGGTGTTCCGCGAGTTGCCGCGCGAACTGCTGGATGCGCATACCGCCGTCTCGCCTGCGGAGCAGAATGGAAAGCCGCGACCACGCAAGCGTGCAGCGTGACCCGCGGTTCTGTTACGGTGCCTGCATCACCGGGAAACGCCAATGAACTCTTCCGAAATCCCCTCCATCACGATTTCCGCCATCGACCTGCAACGCCTCGAAGCGATGCTGAAATCGTCGCAATGCCGCGACCAGCCCAGCGCGGCCGCGCTGCAGAAGGAACTGGAACGCGCGCACGTGCTGGAGCCGAAGGATTTGCCTCACGACGTCGTCAGCATGAATTCCATCGCCGAATGCGTCGAGGAAGGCAGCGGCCGCGCGCACGAACTCGCGCTGGTGTATCCGCGCGATGCGGATGCGGCGCAGGGGCGCGTGTCGGTGCTGGCGCCGGTCGGCATGGCACTGCTGGGGCTGAAGATCGGCCAGAGCATCGACTGGCCGGCGCCCGCGGGGACGTTGAGGTTGCGCGTGACCGCGATCCGCTACCAGCCCGAGGCCGCGGGCGACTATCACCGCTGATCCCCAGCGATAGCGGTTGCCTATCTTTCCGATTGCTTCAATCAATTTCCTGAAACGAGCGCACCGCGCTACGCTCCGCTCGTACGGCCGACGCGGCCGTCGAAGACGTTGACCCTGGGATCCTGGCGATCGTCGCTGATCGCGAGGATCAAAAAAGCAGGCATCCGTGTCTGCACTCGAAAGCTTTTGCGATCATCCCTGATCGCAGAATCAAAAAGCAGACGTCCCTGTCTGCACTCTTCAAAACAGCAACGCGAGGTGTGTAATGGGCAATCTCAAGGGCTCCAAAACCGAGGAAAACCTGAAGGCCGCGTTCGCCGGCGAATCGCAGGCCAATCGCCGTTACCTCTACTTCGCTTCCAAGGCCGATGTCGAGGGCTACAACGACGTCGCCGCGGTGTTCCGTTCGACCGCGGAAGGCGAAACGGGCCACGCGCACGGGCACCTGGAACACCTGGAAGCCAGCGGCGATCCCGCCACCGGCCTGCCGATCGGCAGCACCGGAAACAATCTCAAGGCTGCGATCGCGGGCGAGACGCACGAATACACCGACATGTATCCGGGCATGGCCAAGACCGCGCGCGACGAGGGCTTCGATGAAATCGCGGACTGGTTCGAAACACTGGCCAAGGCCGAGCGCTCGCACGCCAACCGGTTCACCAAGGCGTTGAACGAACTGGGTTGAGCCGCCGGGTCGCGACGCCATCGTGTCCATCACGACTGAGCCGGGCGGCGCGCGCGAAGGCAGCCTCGACGCGCCGACACGCCATCCCGTCACATGGCGGGAGGATGCGTTCTGGAATCGAGATGCGCTCGACAAGGAACTCGAGCGCGTCTTCGGGATCTGCCACGGCTGCCGGCGCTGCGTCAGCCTCTGCCATGCGTTTCCGACCCTGTTCGACCTGATCGACGAATCGGAAACGATGGAGTTGGACGGCGTCGCCAGGTCCGACTACGGCAAGGTGGTCGAGCACTGCTACCTGTGCGACCTCTGCTACCAGACCAAGTGCCCGTACGTGCCGCCACACCCCTGGAACGTGGATTTCCCGCACCTGATGTTGCGCGCGAAGGCCGTGGAATTCGAGCGCGGAGGTACGGACTTCGGCTCGAAGGTGCTTTCCAGCACCACGACCGTCGGGCGCATCGCGTCCATCCCGGTGATCGCCGAAACGGTGAACGCGCTCAATCGCAGCAAACCCGCCCGCAAGCTGCTGGAGAAAACGCTGCACGTGCATCCGGATGCGTGCGTGCCGGAATACGAGCATCCGCGCGGACGCAAGCGGCTGCGCAAACTGGACGGAAGAGGGGACGCGCAACCCGCAGGACGGACGCACGGCAAGGTCGCGATCTTTGCCACGTGCTACTGCGACAGCGTGCTCCCCGCCGTGCTGGAAGATCTCGCCGCGGTGTTCATGCACAACGGCATCACGGTCGAACTGGTCGAGCGCGAAGTCTGCTGCGGCATGCCCAAGCTCGAACTGGGGGACCTGAAATCGATCGCGAAATACAAGGACGAAAACATCCCGGTGCTGGCGCAGGCAGTGCGCGACGGTTTCGACCTCACCGCCGCGATTCCCTCCTGCGTACTGATGTTCAAGCAGGAATTGCCCCTGCTGTTTCCGGACGACAAGGACGTGCAGTCGGTGAAGCGCGCGTTCTTCGATCCCTTCGAGTACCTGATGGAGCGACACAAGGCCGGCTTGCTGAAAACCGATTTCAGGAATCCGCTCGGCAAGATCGCCTGGCACGTGCCTTGCCACCAGCGCGTGCAGAACATCGGCCCGAAGACTCGCGAGGTGCTTTCACTCGTTCCCGACACGGAGATCGTGACGATCGAGCGCTGCTCAGGGCACGACGGCACCTATGGCGTGCGCACGGAGACTTATCCGTTGGCGCGCAAGATCGCCAAGCCGGTCGAGACGCGCATCAAGCAATCCGAAGCGCCGACGCTGACCAGCGATTGCCCGATGGCCGGCGCACACCTCGCGCACGGGCTGGACGACCAGCCGGCGCAAACGCACCCCGTCACCTTGTTGCGCAAGGCCTACGGGATCTGACATGCGCGCGCTGACTCCCGCCGACCTGCTTTCCCTCGAAGCCTACGCGCGCGAGCGCACCGCGTTCCGCACGCGCGTGATCGCGCACAAGAGACTGCGCAAGGTGCACGTGGGCGCGCATGCCACTCTGCTGTTCGAGGACCGCCTGACCATCCAGTACCAGGTGCAGGAGATCCTGCGTACCGAAAGGATCTTCGAGCCCGCAGGCATCGCCGAGGAGCTGGAAGCCTACAACCCGCTGATCCCGGACGGCTGCAACCTCAAGGCGACCCTGCTGATCGAATACGAGGACGCCGAGGTGCGCAAGCGCGAACTCGCGAGGCTGCGCGGCATCGAGCACGAGGTCTTCCTGCAGGTCGAAGGACACGCCCCGGTGCGCGCGATCGCCGACGAGGACCTGCCGCGCAGCAACGAGGACAAGACGTCCGCCGTGCATTTCCTGCGTTTCGAACTGGACGGGAAGACGATCGAGGATTTCAGGCGCGGCGCAGACGTGTCCATCCGCATCGAGCACCCGGCCTATCGTGCCGAACAGCATCCGGGACCGGAACAGCGCCGCGTGCTCGCGGCGGACTTCGACTAAGCTTTCCGGCGCACGCTGTCGAGCCTGACATCGGGCGCGGCGGCACGAGGGAATTCAAATGCGGCGCTGGTTCGCGTGGTTGCTGCTTGCCCTTGCCCTCTACGGCGGCTGGTCGTGGTGGAGCGGCCGCCCGGTCGTGCACGCCGCGGGCGTACTCGCACCGGATGAGCCGGCACAGGCGGATTTCGATTCGCCGCAACCCGCGATCGCGTTCAAGGACGCATCGCTGCAACCGCTGGCGAAGTTCTCGTTGACCGCGCGCGTGCTGGCACGCGAGGACTATCGCTTCGATGCCGAATCGGATCTCTCGCCGACCGACTTGGCGCTCGGCTGGGGCCGCATGTCCGACAGCGCGGTGCTGCGCTCGATCGACATCGGCCAGGGCGGCCGTTTCTACTATTGGCACGTGCAGGCGTTTCCGATTCCGCGCCGCGAGATCGAAACGCAGAGCGCCAACATGCACATGATTCCGGCCGACGCGTCGGTCGAGCGCGCGCTGAAAAGCGTGCGTGTGGGCGACGTGGTCGCGCTGGAAGGCTATCTGGTCGAGGCCGACAAGCCGAACGGCTGGAAATGGCGCAGTTCGCTCACGCGCGACGATACCGGCGACGGCGCGTGCGAATTGATCTACTTGAGGGAGCTTTCGATCGCGGCGCGGTAGGCCGCTCAATAGCGCAACAGCGATTGCAGCGGAACGCCGTCGTGCCAGCGTGCACGGCCATTGAGGAAGGCCAGTTCGATCACCACGCTCGCCCCCGCGATGTGCGCGTCGAGCCGTTCGATCAGTTCGCGTGCGGCTAGCAAGGTGCCGCCAGTCGCCAGCACGTCGTCCACCAGCAATACGCGGGCGCCGGGCTCCAGCGCATCCTGGTGCACTTCCAGCCGCGCCGTGCCGTATTCGAGTTCGTAGTCAACGCCGATGCGTTGCGCGGGCAGCTTGCCGGCCTTGCGCAGCGGAACGAAACCGGCATCCAGCGCCTGTGCCAGCGCCGCGCCGAAGATGAAACCGCGCGATTCGATGCCGCACACCGCGTCGATGCGGCGCGCACGCCACGGCGAGGCCATCGCGTCGATGCAGATCGCGAACGCACCGCCATCCGCCAGCAAGGGCGTGATGTCCTTGAACACGACGCCCGGCTTGGGAAAATCCGGCACGTCGCGCACGTATCGAGCCAGCGCATGCATGGGCGCCTGCCGGGTCCTCGCTACCGCATGGGCGTTCATGCAGGATCAGGCTGCAATCCCGATGCCAAACCCCCTGCATTGCGTTCAGGTTGCGGTTTTTCCAGCCTCGCGGCCACTTCCCGGACCAGCGGTTCGGCGGCCTCGACGCACACATCCGGCACGCCGACCGTGATCAGGTCGCGCGCCGGCAACTGGCCGATGCCGCCCAGCAGGTACTCGCCCTGGATGAAAGCGGGGATGCCGGCCTGGTCCAGCACATCCTTGACGAGGTGCGCGTCCACCAGGTTCTCGGCGCGATAAACGATGCGCATGCGGGGGATTATGCGCCATCGATCGGGACAGCCGCTAAACTGGCGCATTTGCCGATCGTCCCATGACCGACACAACGCCCGCCAACAATTTCATCCGCCAGATCGTGGCTTCCGACAACGCTTCCGGCAAGCACGGCGGTCGGGTAGCCACGCGTTTTCCGCCGGAACCCAACGGTTACCTGCACCTGGGCCACGCGAAATCCATCTGCCTGAACTTCGGGATCGCCGCGGAAAACGGCGGCACCTGCAACCTGCGTTTCGACGACACCAACCCGGGCAAGGAAGACATCGAGTTCGTCGAGGGAATCAAGGCGGATGTCCACTGGCTGGGATACGAGTGGGAGCTGCTGCGGCATGCCTCCGACTATTTCGAGGTGTTCCACCTCGGCGCGATCAGGCTGATCAAGCTCGGGCTCGCGTACGTCGACGACCTGTCCGCCGACCAGGTGCGCGAATATCGCGGCACCCTCACCGAACCCGGCCGCGAATCGCCGTTCCGCAATCGTTCGGTGGAAGAAAACCTCGACCTGTTCGCGGCGATGCGCGCGGGCGAATTCGCCGACGGCTCGCGCACGCTGCGCGCGAAGATCGACATGTCGTCCGGCAACATCAACCTGCGCGATCCGGCCATCTACCGCATCCGCAAGGTGCCGCACCAGAACACCGGCGACGCCTGGCCGATCTACCCGATGTACGACTACGCGCACTGCGTGTCGGACGCCGTGGAGGGCATCACCCATTCGTTGTGCACGCTGGAGTTCGAGGACCACCGCCCGCTTTACGACTGGTTCCTTGGGAAGCTCGACCTGCCGAACGATCCCTCGCTCACCGCGCCGCTGCGCAACAAGGGCCTGTGGCTGCAGCCCTCCAGGCCGCAGCAGATCGAATTCGCGCGCGGCAACCTCGACTACACCGTGATGAGCAAGCGCAAGCTGCTCGAACTCGTCAACGAAAAACTGGTGGACGGCTGGGACGACCCGCGCATGCCCACGTTGTCGGGCGTGCGCCGGCGCGGCTTCACGCCGCGCGCGATCCGCACGTTCTGGGAGCGCGCCGGCGTGTCCAAGCAGAACAGCGTGATCGAATACGGCGTGCTGGAGAACTGCGTGCGCGAGGACCTGGACGCGCACGCGCCGCGCCGCATGGCAGTGCTCGATCCTCTGAAACTTACGATCTCGAACCTTCCCGAAGATCACGCCGAAACGCTGGCGTTCCCGAACCATCCGAAGGACGGGTCGTTCGGAACCCGCGAAGTGCCGTTCTCGCGCGAGCTCTGGATAGAACGTGATGACTTCATGGAGAATCCGGTGAAGGGATTCCACCGCCTCGCCCCCGATGGCGAAGTGCGGCTGCGCGGCGTCGGCATCGTGCGTTGCGAGGAAGCCATCAAGGATGCCAGCGGCGCGGTCGCGGAATTGCGTTGCAGCCTCGATCCGCAGACGCGGCAAGGCATGGAAGGCGCCAACCGCAAGGTCAAGGGCACGATCCACTGGGTCAGCGCGGGACACGCGATCGAAGCGGAAGTCCGCCTGTACGACCGGCTGTTCAACGTGGCCGATCCGGACGACGACTCCGGCGGCAGGACCTACCGCGACCATCTCAATCCGGACTCGCGCCGGATCGTGCGCGCTTTCCTGGAACCTTCGCTGCGCGATGCAACGCCGGAAACCCACTTCCAGTTCGAACGGCTGGGCTATTTCGTCGCCGACCGCCACGACCACTTGCGCGAACACCCGGTGTTCAACCGCGCGGTGACGTTGCGCGATACCTGGACGGCGACGCGATCCAAGGCATGAGCGGCGCGCGGATCGAACTGGTCGGCTTCGACGGCGACGACACCCTCTGGCACAGCGAGGGCTATTACCAGCACGCCGGCGCGGAATTCGAGCGCATCGTCGGCGCCTACGTCGATCTTTCCGACGCGCAGGCGCGCAGTCGCATGCTGGCTGCCGAAAGGAGCAACCTCGCGCTGTTCGGCTACGGCGCCAAGAGCATGACCCTGACAATGGTGGAGACCGCGATCGAACTGACCGATGGCGCGATCGCGGCGCGCGACATCCGCCGCATCGTCTCGCTCGGCAAGGCGGTGCTAGATCATCCGGTCGAGTTGTTGCCCGGCGTACGCGAAGCGGTTGAGGAAGTCGCCGCACGGCACCGCGTGGTGCTGGTCACCAAGGGCGACCTGCACCACCAGGAACGCAAGGTCGCGCGCAGCGGCTTGGGCGACCTGTTCCACCGCATCGAGATCGTGTCGGAAAAGAACGAGCGCAGTTACCGCAAGCTGCTGGACGAATTCGCGATCGAGCCGGAGTCATTCGTGATGGTCGGCAACTCCATGCGTTCGGACATCGAACCGGTGGTGGGGCTGGGCGGCTGGGGCGTGCACGTGCCTTACCGCGTCACGTGGGAACACGAGTTGGAACACGGCATCGAAGCCGGCCATCCGCGTGTCATCGCCGTGGCCGACGCTTCGGAAATCCCGGGCGGGGTGGCGCGCTGCGCCGACGACGCTCGCAGTTCCGCTTCGGTCTAGCGCGGCGACGGGGCCACTTCGATCCCGAACCGCGCCCGCAGTTCGCGTTTGCCTGCAGGCGTGATGCCCAACGCGCGGCTGTCCAGGTCGCGCACGATCCACTTTCGTTTCAGAGTCACGTTCAACAGTTCGGCACCGAGCGCACCTGCGAGGTGGGGGCGGCGTTCGCTCCAGTCGAGGCAGGCACAGGCGAAGCGGCGGCGTGTATTGCGGGCCGCGTTCACGTCCACGCCGAGATTCGACAGGGCATCGGTGCCGTCCGCGGTCAATTCGTAGTCGGCATCTTCCGCGCGCGTGCGCCGCAGCCAGCGCAGTGCCAGCAGGCGGTCGTGCAACGCCACCGCCAGCGCGCCGGCCATGTGGTCGTAACAGGTGCGCGCGGCCCGCAAGCGGTGCGGCGTGTTGGGCTCGAAACGCCTGCGTGGCGATCCGGCCAACACGCTCAGTCCTTCCAGCGCGGCGGCGACTTGTGCATCGTGCAGGCTGAAATAGCGGTGCTTGCCCTGCGCGAGCATCTTCACCAGCCGTCTCTGGCGCAGTTTCGCCAGGTGCACGCTGGCGGTGGACGGACTGACCTCCGCGACGATCGCGAGTTCGGTGCTGGTGCGGGCGCGGCCGTCCAGCAGCGCGTACAACATGCGCGTGCGAGCGGGTTCCGCGATCGCCGCCGCGATTTCCGAAACCGGCAGCCCGGCGCGTTCGACATCCATGGTTTGATGCTAGACGAAGTGTGTGCGTCCTTCAAGAGCCATCCTGGCGCCATGGGAAGAGGCGACGAACAAGGACGTGAACCGCTGCCGTGTTCCCCCGCGCGGCGCGAATTTCTCGCGCGCGGCCTGGCGCTTGCAGCCATGGGCGCAGCCGCTCCGCTCTCCGCGACGCCCCGCCACGCCGCCCTGCCGACCCGCGCCTCTTCCCATCACGAATCCGATCCGAAAGGAAATCCCGCGATGACCATCGTCTGCATCATCCGTTACGAGATCGATCCCTTCCAGCGAAAGGCGTTCGAGCGCTACGCGAGAACCTGGGGCCGCGTGATTCCGCGCTGCGGCGGACAGCTCATCGGCTACTTCCTGCCCTGGCAGGGAACCAACTACGTCGGCTGGGGCCTGATCGCATTCGAGAGTCTCGCCGCGTACGAAACCTACCAGAATCGCCTGCGCGAAGACCACGAAGGCCGGGAGAATTTCGAATTCGCGCTGAAGCAACGTTTCATCCTGAAGGAGGAACGCAACTTCGTCGAAGCGGTGGACGGAACCTTCAGGATTCCCGCCACCGCGTGAGCGCAACGATCATGCGGCATCGCGCTCGGAAAGCCACGCTGGTCTCCGCGGCCATCCTGTCGTTGCTCGGCCCCGTGGCCGCGGCGGCCGATGCGCCCACCGGACTGCAGCGCGACATGGTTTTCGCCGCCTACACGCCTTTGTCTGGAAATGCCGAACGGGTGCGACGGCTGCTGAGCCCATTGACCGCGCGTCGGATGCAACAGCAATTGCTGCGGGAGCACCAGGTCCTGCGCGGGCAGGCGGTGGATCTCGCACAGGAAAGATTCGCGCTGTACGTGCCCGCCCGCGTACCGCCGCAGGGCCATGCGCTTCTCGTATTCGTGCCGCCCTGGAAAGAAGCCCGTGTGCCGCAAGAGTGGATCCCCGCGCTGCTGCGCAGCGGCACGATCTTCGTCAGCGCCGCGCAGTCGGGCAACGACGCGGACGTGTTCAACCGCCGCGAACCGCTGGCGGTGCTCGCGGCCTGGAACGCGATGCAACGTTACCGGATCGATCCGGCGCATGTGTACGTCGGCGGATTTTCCGGCGGCTCGCGCGTGGCATTGCGTGTGGCGCTCGCTTATCCGGACCTCTTTCGCGGTGCATTGCTGGAGGCAGGCAGCGATCCGATCGGCAGCGCCGAAGTCCCGCTGCCGCCGGTCGAACTGGTGCATCGCTTCCAGCAGGACAGCCGGCTGGTATTCCTCACCGGCGAAGGCGACACGTTTCATCTCGCGCAGGACGCGCGCAGCCGCGACTCGCTGAAGACGTGGTGCGTCTTCGACACGGATGTCCAGCCCCTGCCGCGAACTTCGCACGACGTGCCTGACGGCGCTGCCTTCGCCCGCGCGTTGAATGCATTGGACCAACCCAAGCCGCCCGATCCGGACAGGCTCGCGGCCTGCCGCCAGCACAACCAACAGGCCATGTCCGCGCAACTGCACGAAGCGCGAGCGTTGATCGACCGGCACCTGGCCGATGACGCGCGCAAGCTGCTCGAAAAGATCGACGCGCAATATGGCGGGCTGGCCTCGCCGCAGAGCATGGACCTGATGCAGCGCATCGAACCGGAGCCTTGAACGGGCACCGTCACGCGACCTATTCGAATTCGTACTCGAAGTCGTAGGAGTGCCTGCCATCGGTGATGATGATGTCCATCTTGCCGCGCAGGCCAGCCAGTCCACCGGTGCCCGATCCCGGAACCACGATGATGTTGAGCGAGAACTCGCCGCGATGCATCGTTGCGTTGTGCTGCAACGCGAAACTTCCGCGCCGGCCCTGCAGGTTTCCGGTGATGCGCTCGGCCGCCACGTAGCCTGCAGAGCCCGATTGCGGTGAGCCCGCGCTCAGCATCTCGCCCTTGCTCGTCGCTTCCAGGTCGCCGTGGAAGACCTTGTCGATCGACATGCGCCCGAGTTGCGCATCCGCATCGCCGTTGTAGGGAGATAGCGGAGCCAGCTTCACCTCGAACTCGCCGCGCGCATGCATGGATTCGCCTCCGACGTGATCGGGCGATTGTATCGTGGCGCGTCGGCCGCGCCGCCCATGCTAAGGTTCGCCGCCATGCACGGCGAACCCGCGACGACCATAGAACTCGCATTGCCCGCGTGGCTGGCCGGCATCGCGGGCACCGGACGTGCCTTCACCGAAGACGATGCGCGTGTGGCTTTCGCGATCGATCTCGCGCGCCGCAACGTGGAGCACGGCGGCGGCGGGCCATTCGGCGCGGCGATTTTCGATGCGGCAGGGAAACTGGTTTCCGTCGGCACCAACCAGGTCGTCGCGCAGCGCTCCTCGCTGGCGCACGCGGAAATCGTGGCGCTGGGGTTGGCGCAGCGGCGCTTGCAACGGTTCCGGCTCAACGAAAACGGCGGGCCTTACACCCTGGCGACCAGCGCCCAGCCGTGCTGCCAGTGTTTCGGCGCCTTGATCTGGGCCGGCATCGATGCGCTGCTTGTCGGCGCGCGCGGCGAAGACGTGGAATCGCTGACCGAATTCGACGAAGGCCCGTTGCCGCCGGACTGGATCGCGCAATTGCAGCGGCGCGGGATCCGCGTCGCACGCGACCTGCACCGGGACGAGGCACGCGAGGTCTTGGCGGAATACACACGCCGCGGCGGGGTAGTCTATTGACATGCGTCGATTGCGCGCCGCCCTCCCCTTGCTGCTGCTGGTCGCGATCGGCGCAGCCATGTGGGCCACCGGCGCGCTGGACCGCTTCCGCCCCGAGCAACTGGTCGCGGAGCAACACCAGTGGCATCAGGCCATCGCCGCGCATCCCCTGTTGGCCTGGTGCGTGTACGTGGGCCTGGTCACGCTGGTGATCGCGACGGGCGTGCCGGCATCGTGGCTGGTGATCCTCGCCGGCGGCATGCTGTTCGGCATCGCGTATGCGACGCTGATGACGGGAATCGGCGAGACGCTGGGATCGCTGCTGCTGTATTCCGCGGCGCGGCACGCATTCGGCAGCGGCGAACGGCCGCCGCCGAAAATGGCAGACCGCGTACGCCGCGGATACCTGCAACACCCGGTCAGCTACACAGTGTTCCTGCGGCTGGTGCCGGTGTTGCCGTTCGGCGGCGTCACCGTGGCGCTCGCGTGGCTGCGTTGCCCGATCTGGCTGTTCGCCGCGGCCACCTTCATCGGCGGTTGCGTGATGGCGGTATTCGAAACCGCAATCGGCGCGGGGTTGGCGCGCTCGATCGCGCACGGCGAGCCGCTGGGCCCGCACCTGTTCCTGCATCCGCGCGTGCTGGTTCCGATCGCCGCGCTGGCGCTGCTGGCGCTGATTCCTATCCTGATCCAGCGCCTGCGCGCGCCACGCGAATGAAACGCGCCTTCTAGTCCTCGCGGCGCGTGAACCAGAACACCAGGCCGGCGATCAGGCAACCCGCCGCCGCGCCGAGCAACGCCGTTTCCACCGGGCGGCGCCTGACGAAACTGCCGACCTCGCGTCCCGCGTAACTGATGCCGCGCCAGGTCTGATCCGCGATGTCGCTGGCGCCATCCGCGATCCGCGTCGCGCCGTGACGTGCCCTGCGCCTCATTTGTTGCGCCGCATCGCTCAATGCATCCGCGCCGTTTTCCAGCGCCGCCCTGCTCCGATGGCTGATATCCATGTCGTTCCTCCTTGGTCGAGCAACAATGCTAGCCCGCGCATGTCGGGCGTGGGTTAATGGAACGCGAATGAGGGGCCGCGCTCGGTCCGAGCATGAGTTGAAAGGCGCTTGAAATTCTGCGCAGATAGCTTGCATCGCTTGCAGTCGCTTGTTGTCCTTCCGGAGTCCTTCATGAAACGGCATCTCGCGGTTTGCCTGCTGGGGGCGATTGCCCTCGGCGCAAGCGCTTCGACGGCCATAGAGAATTCCTGGCGAGTGAAACAGCGCTGGCCGATCGGCGGCGAGCGCGGCTGGGATTACCTCTCGCTCGATGCCGCCACCGGACGGCTCTTCGTCAGCCGCTCCGATCGCGTGATCGTGCTGGATGCCCGCAATGGGAAACAGGTAGGCGAAATGGACGGACTTTCCGGCGTGCACGGCGTCGCTCCCGCGGACGACCTGCATCGCGGCTTCATCAGCAACGGGCACGCCAATGACGTCACCGTATTCGACCTGGGGACGTTGAAAGTCGAACAGACGATCCCCGTGAACGGCGAGGGGCCGGACTCGATCCTCTACGATCCGTTCTCGCACCGCGCATTCACTTTCAACGGGCACAGCAACGATGCCAGCGTCATCGACGCCGGGACCGGCAAGTTGCTCGGCCGGATCGCGCTGCCCGGAAGGCCGGAGTTTGCGGTCAGCGATGGTCACGGGCATGTCTATGACAACATCGAGGACAAGAACGAGCTGGTCGAACTCGATCCGGAAACGATGAAGATCACCGCAACCTGGCCTCTCGACAATTGCGAGGGGCCTTCGGGCCTCGCGATCGATACCGCGCACCGCCGGCTGTTTTCCGTCTGCCAGAACGAAACCATGGCGGTCGTCGACGCGGATACCGGCAAGCCCGTCGCGAACGTGCCGATCGGCGATGGCCCCGACGCCGCGGCTTTCGATCCACGGCGGCAGCTCGTGTTCAGTTCAAATGGCCAGAGCGGCACGTTGACCGTGGTCCACGAGGACGATGCCGACCACTATCGCGTGGTTTCGAACGTGCCGACGCAAAAAAGCGCGCGCACGATGGCGATGGATCCGGGCGGCAACATCTATCTGGCCGCCGCGCAGTTCGGGAAGCGTCCCGCGCCGAGTGCCGCCAACCCGCGCGGACGGCCGCCCTTGCTGCCCGGCAGCTTCGTCATCCTGGTGGTCGGGCATTGAAGTGCGCCACGCGCAACGGCCTTCAGGACCGGATCAAGCTCGCGTCCCGCGAGCAGGAAACCGGAACGGCAGCGAACGCAATTCCTTCAGGACTTCATCGAGTGAAATCTCCGATACCCGTCGCCGCGGCGGCCCACCCAGGGCGATTACGGTGCCGCCCTCCGGGCCACGAGGAAGCCATTGCACCGGACGTGCTGCCCCATACAGCACGATGAGCGGGCACCCCAAGGCTGCCGCCGCATGCGCGGGACCCGTGTCCACCGAGATCATCGCCGCCGCGCGCTCGAGCAGAGCCAGCAGTCGCCGCATGGGCAGGTCATGGCTGGCCTCGAGGACACGCCGGGAAGGAACCGCCCGGGCGATCGATGCCAGCAGGCGCTTCTCTTCGGGCATCCCGGACAGGACAACCTGCAGGCGGCAATCGCGGGCGAGCAATGCGCAAGCCACGCCTGCCCAGCATTCCACCGGCCATGTCTTGTCGTCGCGCCAGCGGCCGATCCGTCCCCGTTTCGCGATCCGCCTGTTGCCGGGATGCAGCAGGACCAAAGGAACGTCCCGCAGTCCGTGTCGCTCCAGCCACGCGTCCAGATCCGCCCTGTCCCCGTCGCCCACGAACAGGAGCGGGACCGCCGGGTTTTCGCTGAGCATCATTGCGAGCAGGAAACTGCCTGATGGTTTGCGAACGCCTTGGGCGTCATGGCGCCGAAACGGCGCCAGCGGTCGATCCAATGTTCGTCGGCGCCGAGCGGACAGTCGGGGTTTGCATAGACGACGCGCTCCGGCGAAATGCCAGCCAGCTCCAGGAGCCACTCGATCTTGTCACGCGCATAGTCGTCGCAGACGTAGACGGGCCCGGTTCGAAGCGAGCGCAGTCTTGCGACGGCTTTTCGTTGCGTGCGATCGAGAAGATAGGGACGCTTGCGGCTGCGCAAGACGATGACATCCGAGACATCCGGATTGTTCTGGAGAAGAAGAGGAAACCAGCCGCCGGAACCCATGACGACGCAAGGATGTCCATATCTGAGATGCAGCTGTTTCAGCAACGGGGTGAGGAGAACCACGTCGCCCATCGCGCCGAATCGGACAACCAGCGGCGAGAGCCTGGGAAACGGCGCTGCGTCATCGTGACGAAACTTCATGGCTTGAAATGGTGCACGAAACCCACGGCGAAGCCGCCGGGCAGCCAGCCCAGGATCAACGGAGACTCGCGACGCCCGGCCCAGATGCCGGTACCCGTGCCGATCGCCCAACCGACCAGGACATCCGATTGCCAATGACCGCGTACCTTGACCCGCGCGATCGAGTCGTACAGCGGCAACAGCTCGAGCGCATAGGCCGCCGGATGATCGCGACCGTAGGCGACGACGAAAGGCGTCACCGCGCCGGAAATCGCCGCGACTTCGCCACTGGGGAAACTCTGGTACTTCGTTCCCTTGAAGAACTCATCCGGGTTGTCGGTTTGAGAGGGGCGTTCGCGCTGGAATATCCACTTCCCACCTTGCGCGATCGCGGCCGCGGCGGCCATCGAGTCCAGAGATCGCCAGAACGTGTCCCCCGGCTTGTCCTGGTCGCCGAGCGCGAGGGATGCGCCGATGACCGTGACCACGGTGGCGCCCATCAGGGCTTTCTGATTGCTGCGAGCCCAGATGCCGCTATTGTCGTAGGCAATGCGGTGATCGATGCCCAATGGGCCGCCGCTTGCGAACGCGCGCTGGCAAGGCAGCCCGGAGCACACGACAGCGAGCAGGAAGCACAGTGCAACGCGCATGGAGAAAATTCCGTAACAAGCAGAAACCTCCCCGGTCGCGCGGGCGACTTTGCATTGCGAAACTTTGGAATGGCTTTGTTTTTTGTCACTCGCGTCGTCCGGACTCATGGCTCACTAAGCGATCGCTAAGGATCACGATCTAATTTCGGTGGTTTTTGTGCGAATGCGTGCAATTGCCAACGCTTTCATCGGATGCAAGCTCCCGGACAATCCAACCGCGAGTTCTCCTTCGTGCGATGCCGTGAAGATCCCGCATGAAACTTTTGCTGGTCGAAGATTCGCCCCGATTGCGCGAGACCCTCACCCGCGGGTTGCGTGCAGCCGGATTCACCGTCGACACGGCAAATGACGGCGTCGAGGCGACGGGCTACATCGGGACATTCCAGTACGATTTCGTACTGCTGGATCTCGGACTGCCGCGACTGGATGGTTTCGGCGTGCTGCGCGCATTGCCGGAAAGCGGTACGCGCCCGCGCGTGCTGGTGTTGTCCGCGCGCGACCAGGTCGCCGACCGGATCGCGGCGCTGAATGCCGGTGCGGATGACTACCTCATCAAGCCGTTTGCGTTCGAGGAGGCACTGGCGCGCCTCCATGCACTCGCGCGAAGGCCCGCCGAAACACGCAAGGACGTGCTGGAACGAGCCGAGGTGGTGCTCGATGCGCGCTCGCAACGGGCCACGGCAAACGGACGGCCGCTCAATTTGACTCCCCGCGAATTCGCCCTGCTCGAATTGCTGTTGCGCCACCGCGGCCGCGTGTTCTCGCGCGCGGCGATCCAGGAACGCATCGCCGGCAGCAGCAGCGAGGCGTCCGACCGCAGCATCGAAGTTCTGGTGTTCGGCCTGCGTCGCAAGTTGTCCGAGGCGGGCTGCGAAGGTTTGATCGAAAACCGGCGCGGCGTCGGCTATCTGATCGAGTGAATGCGATGCCGGATTCGAAACGCCGGATGCGAGGTTTTTCCCTGAGGTGGCGACTGACGTTGCTGCTCGCACTGACGACGGGCATTGCGCTGGGATCGGCGGCATGGATCGTCGATTGGCGTGCGGATTCGGAGATGCAGCAGCGATTCGACAGCGCGCTCCTGGCGCGCGCCCAGGCTTTGGCCGGCGTCGTGCAAGCCGAAGATGGCGCGATCGGGCTGAGCGATCATCGCGATCCCACCGCCGAATTCCCGGGCAATGGCAATTCCAGCTGGTACGAGGTGCAATGCGGCGACGCCATTGTGGCGCACACTCCACAGGCACCTCCGCCCATGCCGGCGCTCATGCAGCCTCGCTTCGCCGATGCACGCCTGCCGGATGGCCGCTCGCTTCGCATGGTCGCGCTGCGCTTCGCGCCTGCGGCGGGCGACAACACGACGTCGGGCACCGTTCCCGTGTCCTGCGAGTTGAGCTACGCGCTGGATCGCGGGCCGCTCGACTCGATTCTCGATTCGCTCGATGTGCTTTTGCTCGCAAGCCTGCTCGGCGTGCTGGGACTGGTGCTGCTGCTGACGCCGTGGCTCGTGCGCCGCGGCCTTTGCCCGCTCTCCGCACTCGAGCGGGCGATGGCGGTGATCGGGCCGGATGCCCCCGGACTTCGGTTGCCCGCCGCCGACACGCGCGAACTGGTTCCGCTTGTGGCGCGATTCAACGAAGTCCTGGCGCGAATGGACGCGGGCCTGTCCCGCGAACGCGACTTCGCGGCCGGGCTCGCACACGAGCTGCGTACACGCCTCGCCGAGTTGCGCGCACTGGTCGAAATAGAGTCGCGCTACCCAAGCGGGCGGGACAGCCGCGCGCTGCTCAGCGAGGTGAGCGCGATCGGCACGGAGCTGGAAGCCACGGTGACGGCGCTTCTGCAACTGACTCGCATCGACTCCGGCCTGGAACAGGTTCACTACGAATGGGTCCCCTTGTTGCCGCTGCTCACGCGCGCCCAGGCCCGCCATTCACCGGCCGCAGCTTCGCGCGGCGTGCGCTTCGACTTTGTTCCATCGGTCGCGCCTGACACAACCATCCGCGCGGATGCCGCGTTGACCGACATCACCCTGGACAATCTGATCGGCAACGCGATTTCCTACGCACCGGCGTCGAGCTCGATCGCCCTGCTCGCCAACCCGGGTTCATTGGAGGTAATCAATCCGGCCCCCACGTTGCAGCCGCAACACCTCGCCAATTTCGGCCAGCGATTCTGGCGCAAGAGCGAAGGAGACCGGCACGATGCATCGGCGCACACCGGATTGGGCCTCTCCCTCGCCACCGCAGCGGCGCACGCGCAAAAAATGACGTTGACGTTCCGCCTGGATGATGCGCACCTGCTCCATGCCACCCTGGCGTGGCAGCGCAATGAATAGCCCGGCTCTCGCAAGGTGAGCATTTCCTTTCGCTCGAATGATGCGCAGGAACGCGCGAGGCGCGGCGGTCGGCCGGGCGCGATGCGAATGGCGATGAGACGGTTGTGCCTTCTGGTCGCGGGGCTGGTTTCGCTTCCCGCGCCGGCCGGACCACCTTTCCTCGCCGATGATCCGCAGCCGACGGATCTTGGTCACTACGAAACCTATTTCTTCACCGAAGGCGCGACCTCGGGCGACGGGCGCGAGGGCTCCGCTGGCATCGATTTCAACTATGGCGCTGCGGATGATCTGCAGCTGACGGCCGTTCTTCCGATCGCCTGGGCAATGCCGGATGGCGCGCGCGCTTCGCGCGGACCCGGAAACATCGAGCTGGCCGCCAAATACAAGTTCCTGCACCAGGGCGACTCCGGCGTCGATTTGGCATTCTTCCCGCGCGTGTTCCTGCCCGCGGGAAATGGTGCCGTCGCCGAGCGCCACGCGTCGCTGCTCCTGCCGCTGTGGTTCCAGCACAGCCGGGATACGTGGTCGACTTTCGGTGGCGGGGGTTGCGAATTGAACCGGGGCGGCGATTCGCGCGATTTTTGCCTGATCGGCCTGGCGGTGACCAAGCAAGCCTTGCAAAACTCGCAGATCGGCATCGAGCTCTATCACCAGACGCCGGATGCCGATGGCAGTCGGGTCAGTACCGACCTGAACCTCGGTGCGACCTGGGATCTCGATTCGCACCTGCACCTGATGGGATCGATCGGAACGGGGTTGCAAAACCGCGCCGAGACCGAACGGACGATCTGGTATGCAGCCCTCTTGTGGACACTCTGACGAACCCGGAAAGCGCGATGAACAACGACACCAGCAACGCCACCCACTCGCGGGATGAAGCCCTGACCAAGGTGCCAGCGGTCACGCTGGGCTTCTGGATCATCAAGGTGCTGGCGACGACGCTCGGCGAAACAGGCGGCGACACCGTAACGATGAGTTGGCTGGGCGAGACGACGGACCACGCCGTTCCGAACGGTTACCTGATCGGCACCGCCATTTTCCTGTCGGTGCTCATCGTATTGGTGATATTGCAAATCCGCGCGCAACGATTTCACCCGTTCCTCTATTGGGCGACGATCGTCGCTTCGACTACCGCAGGCACCACGATGGCCGATTTTTCCGATCGCTCGCTCGGCATCGGTTATCCAGGCGGTTCGATCCTGTTGTTCGCGTGCGTGATCATCACCCTTTCGGTCTGGAAGTGGTCGCAGGGTTCGGTATCCGTGCAGACCGTGCGCACACCGAGGGTCGAGACGTTCTACTGGGCGACCATCACTTTCTCGCAGACGCTCGGTACGGCCCTGGGCGATTGGGCGGCAGACGCAAGCCTCGGCTACGGCGGCGGCGCGCTGGTTTTCGCCACGGCCCTGATCCTGGTCGCGGCGGCCTACTACTGGACGCGTGCTTCGCACGTGCTGCTGTTCTGGATCGCGTTCATCCTCACCCGGCCGCTCGGAGCCACCGTCGGTGATTTCTTCGACAAGCCTCACGCGCAAGGCGGACTGGGCGTCAACAGGCCGCTCGCATCGGCCATCCTGGCGGCGATCATCCTGGCGTTGATACTGATCCTGCCGCAACGTCCCGCGGTTTCAACGCGGGCAGAAAGCCTGAATTGAGCCTCTCGAAGCAGAAAGAACGCGGCGCCGAAAGCAAACGTGTCGCAACCACTAAGCGGGCGCGAGTCCGTGAGGGACTCCCACATCAACCGGATCCGACGGACTGCACGGTGACTGCTCGGCCAAAAGCGCGAGTACCCGGTTTGCCACTCGTTCTGGAGCGATGCCGGCCGCGTCGATGGCGACGCTGGAATTTCCGTAAGGACCCCATTCCCGCGACGAAGTCGTCGTGAAGATGCCGACGGTTCGCGCGCCCGCTGCGCTCGCCAAATGCATCAAACCGCAATCGGCGCTGATGTGCAAAGTGAGATTGCCGAGCACCGAGGCCAGCTTTCGTACATCACTTGAGTAAAAGGCCTGATAGCGGGAATCCAGCAGGGACTGCCCGAAGGCCGGCAGGATTTCGATCAGCGAATAATGTCGGACAGCCGGTTCGAAGACGTGCAGAAAACGGCTCCACCACGCATGAGAAAGATTTTTCCTGCCTGTCGCATACGCGTAAATGCCGATAGTTCCCTTCCCGCCGGAGGGTATGGATTGGCTGGCATTCAAACGTCGCAGTATTTCCTTGCCTCGTCGTCGTTCCACCGGGCTGATCTGGATGTCGAGCGGTGGATATTCCACTTTGACTGAGCTCTCGCCTAATGCGCTGCGCAACAGATAGACAGGCATCTTGCCCTTGTTTGAAGGCGCAATGGGAATGGCGATTTCGTGCGTCAATCGCCCGCTCTTGCTCGGTCCCGCAAAACCCAGGGAGTAAGTGGTCCTGGCTTTCAGCGCCAGAAGTCGGCCACTCTGCGATTCAGGGTCGGGGTCGATGACCAGATCGTAGCGATCACGCCTCATCGCGTTGATCGCGTGAAGGGTTCCGAGCGGGTGGCGCAAGGCATGCGTGGGCAATTGGAAAATCCTGCGCACAAAGACGTATCGACCGAAAATGCCGCGCGCTGCGGGACACCCATTGATAATGTCCACTTCGGCGCCCGGATAGGCCAAGCCGATCTCCTGCAGGAGTGGCGTCAGCGTCAAGGAGTCGCCCAGGGTGTGCACCGTGCGGCAAACGAGGATTTTGTAAATACCGGACCGCGGCATCCACCTCGCGGGTCCAGCGAGCCCGTGATCCTTCGGAAAGAGCAGACGCATCAACGCCCGCACAAGGCGGCGGCGCTGCTTCTGGATCTGCGCAGAGAACAAGGGCAAGGCGTTTCCTCCGGAAAACGCGCCACGCCCTCACGCAGCAGCATATAGATGCCACTCATGGAATCTAGGGCAGGAAACTTTGGATTCACTTACGCTTTGTGTGGGATCGAGCCCCGACCAACGCATTAAAGTCCGCAGCTCTACCGCTGAGCAAACAGCCCGGGCAAACGGTAAAGTTAGGTGCCGCGTCGCGCGCGCAAGCGTGACCGGGCGTACCGCGTCGAGTCCGGTAAGTCTGCCTGCGCAAATCCCTGCGCGCGCGACCACGCGCCTCCACCAGTCACCGCGTCGACCGGCTTCCGCGCCACATGCCCGGCCCTTGGCAAACCGCGAAATTGCGACGTGCATCGCCAAATCGGACAGATTGGCGGCATCCCTCGGCACATCATCTGCAACCGATCAACCAGATGAATTGAGGAGGGCGGCACGTGATCTCGGCAGCAACAGAGCGCCAGTCGAAGGAGGCGTCCAATACTTGGCGGGCGCATTCGCTGAAGGTGCGCAGGCGCTATATGGCGACCGGCACGTTTGGCGGATTCCCGAACTCGAATTTCCAGGCTGGCGAAACCTACTTGCTCGAGAGCGTCGAATACAACGGCAGCTGTTTTTCAACAATCTTTACGTTTCACAAGCGCGGATCAATGGCCCCGATTTTCTGGTTGTGGTACGACGATGAACCAGGATCGCTCTGCCAGGACCGGTTTCGGCCGATCCCCTGACCTGCCCACCACCGCGAGAGCAAAGAGGGAAAGGAATGGCCGCCACAAGTAGCGGGCTCTCGCAAGACAGCGAGTATTACGAGCTGCTGTTTGTCGCCAACCCGATGCCCATGTGGGTTTTCGAGATAGCGAGTGGCCGATTCCTGGCGGTCAACGCGCAGGCCTGTCGACAGTACGGCTACACGGAGGAAGAGTTCCTCACGATGACGATCGCCGATATGCGTACCCGTGAGGAGAACGATCAACTGGCCAGGATGCGATCGACCCGCCCGTCCGGTCACCGCAATCTCGGCTCATGGCGGCATCGCAGGAAGGACGGCGGACTCATCGACGTGGAGATCGTGTCTGACGACACTGTCTTCGATGGACTGCCCGCTCGCCTTGTTCTGGCCAACGATATTACCGAGCGGGTTCGCACGTAGGCCCAATTGCGCCTCAGTCACGAACGCTTCGACTACGTCACGCGCGACGGACGACGCGGCTGCAGCGCCTGTTCGGCATCCGTCCGAGGACGTGGAAGAAACGCTTGAATGGGCGCTGGAACGAATCCACCCCGGCGATCGCGGGCAGCGGGCGAACCAAGGGTTGGGCCAAGCCGGCGCGTGCAAGGAATCGCGACACCGCAACGAGGAGGAAACTCGCGCGCTCATGAAAACGCCGGTGCAGGACTTTGCTCCGCTGCAGCCAAACTTGCCGCGCTACAACCCGACCTTCCCTACCATGTGAGCGGTTTATCGCCCTTGGTTGCCCCGAGGCCAACCCCGACCGCGGGAGCGGCAGAAGTCCCGCCCGCATTGGTTACGGTAAACAAAGTCGGGCTGAAGGTGGTGCCGCGCGGTGCGCTGACACCTATGGCCCCGGTAACGCCGTTGGCCGGGACGACGATGCCGATCTGGCTGTCGGAAATCACGGTGAAGTCGATGGGGGTCGCCGCGCCGGTGGGGAAGGTCACTTGGGTGGTGCCGGTGAATCCGGTACCGTTGATGGTCACGTTGGTGCCAGGCGGCCCCGATGCCGGGGAAGTCCCGCTGATCGCCACCACCGGTGTCAGCGGATTCAACTGCAGCCGGTAAATCGTGCCGGTGCCCCAGCCGCCTCCGGCAATGGTCGGTCCGTAGAGATTGCCATCGCTGGCGAGGATCATCGACGCCAGCGGCCAGATGCCGAGGGCGCTGTCGCCGTAGCTGAGGGTATGCAGTTGCTGGAACTGGCCGGCGGCCGTGATCCGGTAAATCGTGCCGCAGCCGGAGCTGGCGACCTTGCCGATGTAGCAAAAAGTGGCGCCGACATCACCGTAGGGGTTGCCGCCGGTGGTGCCATACAGGCTGCCATCACGCGTCTGCACCAGGCCCGAATATTGCGGCCATTCGCCGTCGAGGGCGCTGCCGGTGAAACGATACAGCACCGTCTCGGCGCCGTCGGTCGTCATCCTGTAGACGATGCCGCAGCCGCCGTAGATGCAGTGGCCTGTGGTGATGCCGCCGTATTGCGTGGTGCCGTAGAAAGCGTCGTCCTTGCCCTGCATCAGGGTCCCGGAAGGCAGGTCGCCGTCGCTGCCGGAAAAGACATGCAGGGTTTGAAAGGCACCGGCCAGGCTGATGCGGAAGAACACGCCGCTGCCGTAGGCAGCGCCATCGCCGATGGTGGTGCCGTAGAGGTAGCCGTCGACACCCTGAATCAAACCGGTGTAAGACAGCACGTCGGCGGGGAGCTGGTAAAGCGGAGTCGTCGTGCCGTCGGCGGCCATCCTGAAAATGGCAGTAGTGACGTACGGGAAATCCACCAGGGCAATGCCATAGAAGTTGCCGTCGCTGGCCTGGATCATGCCCGTGCTGGGATTGGCGAGGTAACTGTCGACAGCGGTATAGAAATCGTGCAGCTTGGTGAAGCTGCCGCCGGGACTGACCTTGAAGGCGACGCCGCAGCCGCCCCTCTGGTAGAGCTGGCCGGCATAGCAGTAGTCCGATTGATTGACGCCACCGGCCTCGGTGGTGCCGTAAAAATCGCCATCCGTGCCCTGCACCAGCTTGCCCCGCGGGGTGGCGCCATCAGCGAAGGAAAAGTCGTGCAGATGGATGATGCGGCCGGTGCGACGTATCACCTTGTAGACGTAGCCATTGTCCCCGGCGCCGCCGAAGGCGCTGACGCCGTAGAAATTGCCGTCGCTGCCCTGGGTCAGCGCGGAAAGCTGGAAGGGTCCGCTGTCGGCGGGGGCAAAGTTGGCGAGGGTATTGAGCGGTGGAAACAGCGGGGCCGCAGACGCCTGCGATGACCCGGCGGCCGCAAGCGCGAGAGTGAGCAATCCGGCTCCCAGGCGGGCCGTTGCACGGCGACAATTCAAGCGCTTCATGGCTGCCCCTCCTCTGCTGACAGACCCCTCGGACCGGAACCATGCACCCCCCGTCCAGGCGTCTGAAAAGGTCGATCGAGACTTGCCGCACTCGTCGTTTCGAAGCGTGGTGGAGAAGCTTCCATCCGTTCGACTGGACGGTTGAATCGAGATGAGTGCCCGCGATCCGGGGAAAAGATGCCGGGATTCTACTCCGCCGCATCCCGAAGTACCGGACTGCGTACAGGCATGCGCATCCGGAAATTCCGGCACCCGCAACTCCGCCCGTCATTGGAGCGTCGGCACAGGGAATGCCGCTCGGGCCAAGGCTGGATGGTGGTGCAAGCAGTCCAGTGCGAACTTCTCTCTGCCCTCGCCCTGCTTTCAGGGAAATTAACAGAGAAAATCCCTTCGGCTGCCCTCTGTGGAAGATAGGTAAGGTCCGGAATAGCTCCCCCGGCTTGAGCAAGAGCGGGATATTCCCTGCGTTGGACAACAGGGAAAACTACAGGGGTTCCCGGTGCCCCAAGTAACCGAAACCATGCCCTTAAGCCGGGCACTCCCCGATCGTTGTGGAGAGGTATAAGCTCGGCGCGACTGATCTTGGGGACGAGCAATGCCGCGCAAGAAAAAGAAGGGCGATGACTGGGCCGGCCCGATGATCGCACCAGCGATCAAATCTGCGCGAGTTGCGGGTCGCAACGCCAAGAAGGCGGTAAAAGCGGTGCGTAAAAGGGCGAAGGCCCTTACGCGCAAAGCGGCGAAAAAAGCGAAAAAGGTCGCCAAGAAAACGGCCAAGCGGACCCGCCGCAAAGCCGCTAAACGCGTTTAGCCATGGAAACGCGGGACGACGCCAAGAAGAATCTGGACACACTCAGTGGCCAGATCTCGACCTTGGTCCGTACCTTGGCGCTGGGTGTTCTCGCCGTAGTGTGGCTGTTTCTCTCCGGCTCAAAGGAAGGAGCTCCCATCCTGGGACAGGTCCCGGGATGGCAACTGGTCAGCATCGCTGCACTGGCGATCCTTGCGATCTTGTCCGATCTACTGCAGTACGTGTTTGCGTACAAACTGGTTCTGCGTGCCCGCCAAACCGCCCTGGCGGCTGACAGCGAGGAAGTCGACTATCCGGACGAGGATGGGTACAAGAAGGCCCGGTTTGCCTTCTTTCGCATCAAGTTCTGGTTTGCGCTAGTTGCTGCAGCTTGGCTGGTAGTAGCCCTGGCGGTTGCGGTGATCGCAAACTTGATCAGCGACGCGCATTAACAACCCACGACATACGACAGCCCCCTGTTGCCATCTCACGCCTGAAAAGAACAGGCCTTTTGCTCACCTACCTGGAAGTTGGTTGGGTGGTGCCGGCAGTTCGGGCACTGGCCTCACTGCAGGGCTGGACCACACGAGGTCCGGCTATGTCGGTTCGCTAAACTGGCGATCTCCGATGGCGCGAGCGCACGATCAAACAACTTCAGACCTGAAATCTTCCCGACAAAGCCATCTCCGATACTCAACGGAAATGGGTTCGCTGCCGGCTTCTTGTCGTAGCGGGTCTGGCGGGCCAGCTTACCGTCAACGTACAAACGCAAGAGGTTGCCATCGTAGGTAACGGCGACATGATGCCAACCGGGAGCGAGCTTCTGCTCGACCATCGCTCCGGCCGTGTCCTCCGGGGCTTCACCGCGATAAAGATAGTCTTCGCCGGCATTCACGAAGCCCGACACGGTGCCCGACGCCGACATCCCGATACCGTAGGAATCTCCCTTGCTCAAGACGTTCGAACCCGAGTAAGCCAGAACGCCATTCTCCTGCTGCGCCAAGTGGGCTTTCTTTTTCACGTAATGAAGCCGGTTCACGTCGTAATAGGCCTTGCCTCCAACGACACTCAACATCTTGTATCCGGTCAGATGGTCATCGCCGTCTCCACCAATATGGCGCTCTTGAATCCAGTGGTCCCCATTGAGATCCGTACTGGCAGTCCAGAACGAGAAGCCCATCCACCCAAGTTTCTTCATCAACGCCATGGGCTGCTGCGTGACCGAAAACGAATACAAGACCTTGGCGCCTACGACTTGCACGCCCGCAGGTATGGAATTGCCTACGCCAAACGTCCTCTGGTGCCCTTGGAAACCAGAGCCGTCCGTCGCCATCCTTCCGGTCCACAGGTGGACACTTTTATTCGGATCACCCTTCGAATAGGAAAAATAAATGATGCCCTGGTCCACCGTGAGCTGGGCGATAATCCACCATGCGCCTCCATGAATACGGCGTAGTTCATGCCACCCGGATCCATCGAGATTGGCGGAGGCAATCACCACGTCGTAAACATGTTTTGTGGGTGTATCGACAGGAAAAATATAATAAATCTTGTCACCCGATACCTTGAAGCTCGGAATAATCCCCCCGCTCTTCGTCTGTTGGCGTGCCTTCCAGGACGAGCCGTCGATGTCAGAAGTCGCGGTCCACAATTGCCATTTTCCAGCCTTGTCTTTCATCGGAAAAGCGTAGTAGACCTTGTTTCCGACAACCTGGACATTGCGTGTCTGCTCCGTATCGTAGCGTCCCGCGGTAAAGGTCCGCTGGGTCGCCTTCCAATCCTTGCCGGTTGTCCCGCTCGTGCCCGTGTAGATCTGCCAGGCGCCATCGGCGGAGTTGCCGAAATACTGGAAGTAAATGCGATTCCCCACAACCTGCAACTTTGGCTCGAGGCCGCTCAATGGCGGCTCCGTTCGCTGCTTGTCGTTCCAGGTTCCGAGATTGGCATCGGCAACCCCCGACCAGATGGCGGACCGCCAATAGAGCTTGCCTTTTTTGGGCTGGTCATAGGTATCTACGACCGGGTCCGAATTCGTCACGAAATAAATGCGATCGCCGACGACCTGGAAGTTCGGACTTCTCATGCCCGCCAGCTCCATGGTTCGATATCGGGCTCCCGTTCCATCCACCCACGCTGTAGCTGAAAATCCCTGATTGAAATTCAGGGCCTCATCGGCGTTCACTGAAATGCGGCTCTTGCCATCGAATTCTGCTGCGCATCCAAACGGCGAGTGGACCTGTCTCACCTCTCCTACGACGCTCTGCCTACCATGTAGGGTGTCGTTCTCCCCTAAATTTTCTGCATTTAGGAAGTCGAAAGAAACGACTGGCTTCAGCCCCGCGTTTGGGTTCCTCGAGTTCGCAAGACCTGCCAGCGGGCGGCCCCCAAGCAGCAACAAAACAACAGCCGTTGTCACCAAGCGGAACTGAACCGATTGCCTTTGCATTTTCAAATCCTCTTTTGGTCGTGACCTGTCCGGCGGCACGGCATCCTCAAGGAGAAAGTCCAGCCGCGGCCGCTTTCATCACGCGCCAGCGCTTGTACTCTTCACGCTTTGCCGGATCGGGGTCCTGATATCCCTGCAGCCAGAAGCGGAACCAGTCGATGTTTCGCTGGTATGCAGCGAGCTTGTGTTTGGGCTGGAACTTCTGATGCGGCTCGTTGGGGAAGACGTACAAATCAGCGCGATGTTTGCGCATCAGGGGTATCGCGTAGTCCAGCGCTACCACATATTCCTGTTCGGGCATTTGCATCAGGATTGGCGCCTTGATCTTGTCCA
>Ga0070681_10000099_pt1 | contig 64409 bp, 54 predicted proteins | sample KBSC83BmetaG_FD_65650 | JGI IMG/M metagenome (GOLD analysis project Ga0070681, IMG submission 65650) | Corn rhizosphere microbial communities from Kellogg Biological Station, Michigan, USA - KBS C8-3B metaG | ecosystem: Host-associated > Plants > Roots > Rhizosphere | place: USA: Michigan...
GATCCTGGAAGGCAGCGTGCAGAAAGCGGGCGACCAGGTGCTGATCAATGTGCAGTTGATCGACGCGCGCGACGACAACCATTTGTGGGCCGAAAGTTACCAGCGCACACTGGACAACATCTTCGGCGTGGAAGGCGAGGTCGCGCAGAAGGTCGCCGATGCGTTGAAGGCAAAACTGACCCGCACCGAACAGCAGAACGTCGCCGCGGTGCCGACCCAGAATGCGGCTGCGTACGACGCGTTCCTGAAAGCCGAATCGCGGGCGTACAAGGCCATCGATTCCTATCGGGAAGACGACTTCCTGGCTGCCGATGCCGCTTACCGCCAGGCGACTGCGCTGGACCCGGGCTTCGCCCTGGCTTATGCCCGGTTGGCTTACAACCAGATGGCCGGTCACTGGTTTGCCAAACGCCTTCCTCCCGAACAACTGGAGGATGTCAAGGCAACGATCGATCGCGCGCTGGCGCTGGCACCCGAACTGCCCGATGCGCATCTGGCGTTGGCGTACTACTACTACTGGGGCTTCCGTCGTTACGACGACGCAACGGTCGAGTTCCGTCGCACCTTGCAATTGGCCCCGAACAACGAACGCGCTTCGCAGGGGCTGGCCTACATCTTGCGGCGCCGAGGCCAGTTCGACCAGGCGCTGCTGCAGTTCCAGCGCGTGCTGGCCCTGGCTCCGGGAAACCGGGAGAACTGGGGAGAATTCGGCATCACGTATGAAGTATTGCGTCGCTATCCGGAGGCCCTTGCGCAACTGAACCGCGCACTTGCGATGGATCCGGATTACGAGGATGCGCGCGATTTCCTGGTCCGCGCCCTGTTGTTCGGATCCGGCGAGGCGGCGAAGGCCCGCGTGGCCTCCGCCGGGACGAACAATTGGCGCCTGACATACACCATCGCGGGTGATTCCTACAACCTCATTGGTCCGCGCGCCTACCCGGATTTCTTCGACCGGAAATTCGACGCTGCCTTGCGCGATTGGAATACGGTGCCGAAGACGACGGAAGACGAACGCCTGATCAGTCGCGTAGCGCGCGTGGTCATCGGGATGGTCGCAGGCCGGCAAGATGCCATCCGGCCGGAATGCGAGAGACTCAAACCGCTAGTGGATGCCGATCTGGCCAGCAAGCCCGATGCGCTGGGTCCGTTGCAGCGGCTGAGCTGGGTCGAGCTGTGCCTTGGACACAATGCGGAGGCGATTGCGGCGGCACGCCACGCCAGTGAAGTGCTGCCGCTCGACAGGGATGCCTATTTCGGCGCATTCCAATTGGAAGGGTTGGCCGAAATCCAGGCGCGCGCCGGCCAACCCGGGCAGGCGATCGACCTGTTGCAACGTTTGCTCGCGATTCCCGCAGGGGAGACGGTGAGCATCAGGCGCCTTGAACTCGATCCGATCTGGGATCCGCTTCGCCGCGATCCGCGCTTCCACGCCTTGTTGGAGCAATATTCCGGCGCGCAGCCGGTTGCAGCAGCAAGCGGAGCTTCGCCATGAACGAATTCGTCGCCCGCCTGAAACAATGCAAGCTGGTGCAGTGGGGTCTGGCGTACGTCGCGTTCGCGTTCGCCTTGCTGCAAGGCGTGGATATCGTCGCGCAGCGCTTCGCGTGGCCGGATTCAATAGAGCGCATCCTGATTCTCGCGCTCGCGATCGGCTTCTGCGTCGCGCTGGTGCTGGCGTGGTATCACGGTGAGCGCGGCGCTCATCGCGTCAGCGGCACGGAGATCGTGATCCTCGCGCTGCTGCTGGCGATCGGCGGGGGATTGCTGTGGCAGTTCGAGCGCACGGCACCCGGGACGTCACGTGCCGCGAGCGCGCCACATCCTTCAGGCGATCTCGTCGCGCCGGCAAAATCCGTGGCGGTGCTGCCGTTCGTCAATATGAGCGGCGATACGAAGAACGACTACTTCAGCGACGGCATCACCGAGGAAATCCTCGACGCGCTGGCGCAGATTCCGAGCCTGAAGGTGGCCGCGCGCACGTCCGCTTTCGCCTTCAAGGGCAAGGCCGAGGACCTGCGCAGGGTCGGCGAGGTGCTGGATGTCGCGACCGTGCTGGAAGGCAGCGTGCAGAAGTCCGGTGACGCAGTGCGCATCACCGCGCAATTGATCGACACCCGCAGCGGCTATCACCTGTGGTCGGAGAAATACGACCGCAAGCTCACTAGCATCTTCGTGGTCGAGGACGAAATCTCGAAAGCCATCGCAGACAAGTTGCAGGTGCAATTGGCGGGTGGAAAAGGACAAGCGCTGGTGGCGCAGAAAACGGTCGATCCGCGTGCGCACGATTTCTACCTGCGCGGACTCACCCTGCTGGCCGCGCGTTCGGTGGCCGAAGCGGTGGCTGCGTTCAAACAAACAGTGGCCATCCAGCCCGACTACGCGCAAGCATGGGCAGCGCTGGCCGAAGCGCAGGCGCTGCTGCCGGCGTATGGATCGACCGCGATGCAAATCGCCAACGCTGATTCGCTCGAATCGGCGCGGCGCGCGCTTGCAATCGAGCCAAACAACGCGCTCGCCTACGTTGCGCAAGGAATGGTGTACAGCAACCAGATGAGATGGACCGATGCGGACCACTCATTGCGGCGTGCGCTGGAGCTCGCCCCGGGCGATGCTGAAGCGCTGAACCAGTACGCGCAGTTCCTGTACGGTGTGGGCCAGCTCGGGTCCGCGCTGGCCGAACTGGATCGCGCCTTGCAGCGCGATCCACTGTCAGGCATCAGTGCCGCCATTCGCATACAACTGCGGGTGATCCTCCGTCGAGATGACGCGGCTACCGCTGCCGCGCAGACCGCGGTCATCGTGGCTGCGCATCCGGAAAGTCTGTTCGTGCACCGATCCGCGACTCTGGTCTATCTCAATCTGCACCGGTATCCGGAAGCGGAAACGCAGGCGCGCGCTGGAGCCGTGCTCAATGGCACCGATCCCCAGGCCATGGCGCTGTTGGTCCGCGGCATGGCCGATCCCGCGCAGCGGACGCGTGCCGTGCAGGAACTGGAGACCTCGCCGGCCGTCGCGGGTCTGAAGCACGATACCGTGGTGCATGCCCTGTTCCTGATGTATCTGGGCGAGCGCGATCGCGCCCTGGCGGTGCTCGATCAAAACGCCGCGCAAAGCCTGATCACGCAATTGCTGTGGTTCCCGGCGTTCGATCCGGTTCGCGACGACCCGCGTTTCAAGGCGGCGTTGAAGAAGATGGGCTTGCCCTACACGCCAAAGAAACTCGCTTCGCCATGAGCGCGCGGACTTCCATTCTTTCCGAATTGAAACGGCGTAACGTCCTGCGCGCGGCGGTGCTGTACGCGGGCGCGGTGTGGGCGCTGGCCCAGGGTGTCGCGCAACTGTCGCCGGTGTTGAACGCACCGGAGTGGGCGCCGCGCGCATTCCTGGTCGCGGCCGCGATCGGCTTTCCGTTCTGGATCGCGTTCGCGTGGTTCTACGAATTCGCGCCGAAAGATCCGAAGGGCGAGGGCGAAATCGCTGCGGGCGACTCGCGCGCGCGCCGAACCGGCCGCAGGCTGGATTTCGGGATCATCGCGATGCTGTCGGTCGCGGTAATCCTGTTGCTGGGCAACCAGTTCCTGTGGCGCAAGGGCATCACGCAGGCTCCGGCGACGGGATCCGGGCAGGCGAAAACGGGGATTCCGCAAAAGTCCATCGCTGTGCTGCCGTTCGCCAACGTGGGCGGCAAGGCGGACGAGCAGTTCTTCTCCGATGGCTTGTCCGAGGACCTGATCGATGCGCTGTCGCAGTTCGACGACGTGAAGGTCATCAGCCGCAGTTCGGCGTTCCAGTTCCGCGACAGCACCGAAGGCGCGGCGAGCATCGGCAAGAAGCTCGGCGTCGCGCACCTGCTGGAGGGAGCGGTGCAGCGGCTCGGCGACGAGTTGCGCATTACCGCAACGCTCGTTGACGCGGCCGATGGAAGCATCGTCTGGTCGCAGCGTTACGAAAAGCCGTCCCGCGATCTATTCGCGCTTCAGGACGCCATCACGCGGGCCGTGGCTGACGCGCTCAAGGCGAAACTGCCGAACAAGCCAGGCGAGGTATTGCAGACCGACCGGCCACCCAGCGGCAATGTCGATGCCTATATCGCCTACCAGCGTGGCATCGCCGTCATGGAGCACAACAGCGAAGCGAGCTTCCGCGACGCGATCCAGATCCTGGGCGAAGCCGTTCGCCTCGATCCGGAGTACGTCGCGGCCCATGCGCAGGTGTCGATCGGCTGGACGAGCCTCGCGATCCAGTTCGGTGGCCCGGAAGCCCCGCATGCCATCGAGGAAGCGCGCAAGGCGGCGCGGGCCGCGCTGGCGCTGGACGACAAATCCTCCATCGCACACCAGGCGCAGGCCTATCTGTTGCAGCAGGTGGACATGGACTGGACCGGTGCCGAGGCCGAGGCGCGGCGCGCGCTGGAATTGTCCCCGAACTACCCGACCGCGCAATTCGGGCTCGGCCAGGCGTCGGCATCGCTCGGGCGCAATCGCGAGGCGGCGGAATTGACGCGGCAGGCCCTCGCGAGGAGTCCCCGCCAGTCCGACTGGTACGGCTATCTTGGGGTCTATCTGACCGCGCTCGGCGAACTGGACGAGGCGCGGGAAGCGATTCGGTCCGCCATCGATCTCCATCCCGGCGCAGCCACTTATTACGAAGGGATCGCCGTGATCGAGATCGTGCGGGGCAATGCCGAGGCCGCCCTGGCCGCAGCGCGCGAGGAACCCGAAGGACCCTGGCGCGACGTCGCGATGGCGTTGGCCCTGCAGATCGGGAACGATCGCACCGCCGCCGATGACGTGTTGCAGAAACTCATCGACGGACACAAGGACGACGCGCCGTACCAGATCGCGCAGGTGTATGCATTGCGGCGCGATCCGGTCAACATGTTCGAGTGGCTGGACCATGCCTGGAAGAACCGCGATCCGGGCGTCAGCAGCCTGCTGTCCGATCCTTTCATACTTCTCTACAAGGACGATCCGCGCTTTGCCGCGTATTGCAGGAAGGTCGGATTGCCGACGACGACCGATGCCAAGGCAATGCCGTGAGCGCCAGGCCTTCCATCTTTTCCGAGCTGCAACGCCGCAACGTGCTGCGTGCGGCGGTGTTGTACGCCGGCGCAGTGTGGCTGCTGGCGCAGGTGATCACGCAACTCGGACCGGTATTCAACGCGTCGCAGTGGATCGCGCGCGCGTTCCTGGTCGCCTCCGCGATCGGCTTTCCGTTCTGGATCGCATTCGCGTGGTTTTACGAATTCACGCCGCAGGGTCTGAAGCGCGAGAGCGCAGTCGCCTCGGATGCATCGATCACGCGTTCGACGGGCCGCAAGCTCGACAAATGGATCATCGCGATGCTCGCGCTGGCGGTGGTGTTGCTGCTCGCCAACACTTTCGTCCGGAAAGGGGGCACGGGTTTGCAGGACGAAACGGCTTCCGCGATCCCGGCCAAATCCATCGCGGTGCTGCCGTTCGAGGATTTGAGTCCCGGCCACGACCACGGTTATTTCTCCGCCGGCCTGGCAGAGGAGCTGTTGAACGCGTTGGCGAAGGTGCAGGACCTGAAAGTCGCGGGCCGTGCATCGTCGTTCTATTACGGCAGCCACAACGCGGACCTGCGCACGATCGGCAAGGCGCTGAACGTCGCCAACGTGCTGCAAGGCGCGGTGCGCACGCAGGGCGAAGCGGTGCGCATCAGCGTGCAACTGGTGCGCACGCAGGATGGTTTCGAGGTGTGGTCGCAAAGTTACGATGGCGACCTGGACAACATCTTCGACCTTCAGGAGCGCATCGCGCGTGCCATCACCGATCACCTGAAAGTGGCGCTGACCGGCAGCGAGCAGGCGCGGCTGGTACCGGTGGCGACCACCAGTGCGGATGCCTACGCGGACTTCGTCATCGCGCAGGCGTTGGTCAACAAGCGCGTGGGCGACAGCCTGCCGCGCGCGATAGTGTTGTTGCAGAAAGCGACCACGCTGGACCCGAAGTTCGCGCGTGCTTGGGCCAAGCTGGCGATCGCCTACGCGGTGCTGCCGCAGTACGTGCGTGCCGACTGGACCGCGAGCTGGAAGATTTCCGACGGCGCGGCGCACCGTGCCCTGGAGATCAATCCAGAAGAGGCTGAGGCTTACGCGGCACTGAGCTACAACCAGTTCTCGCAGCGCCACTACCTGGCAATGGTCGAGCCGATGCAGCGCGCGCTGCAACTCGCGCCCGACAACTCGGCAGTGAGCTACTGGGCTGCCAACGAACTCGCGGCGATGGGGCGCAGCCGCGATGCCGAGGCGCGATTGAAGGCCGCGTTGAACAACGATCCCGCCAATGCGTTGCTGCTGTTCTACGAGAGCATGATGCGCTGGCGCGCGGGCGACGGAGCCGGCGCGCGCAAAATCCTGGCCCGCGACAGCATCGCCAATTCCGAGTTCGCTTTGCTGGTCCTGGGTTATCTCGACGCGGCGCACGGCCACTCGGCCGTCGCCGTCGATGAACTGGCGCGGGCGAAGAGCACGTTCGGTTCGAAGATTCCGAAAACCGATCTGATCGAAATCTTCCGCGGATTCGCCGGTACCCCCGCACAACGCGAGGTGGCGTCGAAGATCGTCGCCGCGTACCCGCAGGATGATTGGGCACCCTCGGCGCTGTTGATACTCGGCGAGCCTGCTCGCTCGCTGGAATTGTTCGAAACCGGAAAATCGGGCTTGTCGGACGGGTATCTCAATTACCTCTGGCACCGCGAGGACTGGTCGCGCAAGGCGCGCCAGGATCCTGCCTTCCAGGGCTTCGCGCAGCGAATCGGCATGGTCGAGTATTGGAAAAAATTCGGCTGGCCGGACCTGTGCAAACCCGCGCCCGAAAATGGGCCGGACGCTTTCGTCTGCAGATGACGCGAGCTCTGGTTTCGGGAGTGGACAACCGCCAAGGACGACTTCGCTGCACGTGATCGCGGAAGGAGCATCGCCATGTTGCGCCATGTGATGTCGCACCTGCGCCGCCAGGACTGGACGGCGGTATTGGTCGAACTGGTCGTGGTGGTGGTCGGCGTGTTCATCGGTGTGCAGGCGTCGAACTGGAACCAGCAGCGCGCCACCGACCAGCAGTCAGCGGTGCTCACTTCGCGCCTGAAGGCCGATCTGCGCGGAGAGGACTGGAGCTACCAGTTCCTGCTCGCATACAACCGCGAAGTGCTGGCCAACGCGAACCGTGCGATCGACGCACTGGAGGGCACTTCACCGTTGCCGGACGAGGCCCTGCTGGTCAGCGCGTACCGTGCCACCCAGTACAAGAATCGAAACCGCCGCGGTTCCACCTACGAGGAACTGATTTCGACCGGCACCATCGGCCTGATCCGCGACCCGCAACTGCGCGATACCGCGATTCGCGTGTACAACGTTGCCACCTTCGACAATCTGGTGCGCGAAGGCCTGCAGTCGCGGTATCGCGAGGCCTTCCGCATGAGCGTGCCGAACCGCGTGCAACGGGTGCTGGGCCAGCGCTGCGGCGATCGTTATATCCGCCCCGGCGACTACGCAGCCATCCACGGCATCCTCGACTACCCGTGCACGACAGGCCTGTCCGCGCAGGACATCGCTGCATCCGCAAAAGCACTGCGGTCCAATCCCGACATCGCGCCGTTCCTCCGCCTGCGGATCGCCGACCTCGAAACCCGCCTGGTGGACCTGACCGGCAACAACAGGGACATCATGGCAAACCTTCGCGCCATCGCGGGGGAGAAGCCATGATCCTGCACCGCGTCACCGCAAACTTCCGCCGCCAGGATTGGATGGCGGTCTTCGTCGAACTGGTCGTGGTGGTGGTCGGCGTATTCATCGGCGTGCAGGCGTCGAATTGGAACGAAGACCGCGAAACCAACCGCAAGGCCGCGGTGTTCGCGGAACGCCTCAAAAGCGACCTGCGCGAGGAGGCCTGGGGTTACGAGGTGCAGGTCGGGTACTTCAACCAGGTCCTGGCCAACGCGAAACGCGCGGCGGGCGCGCTGGCCGGGACAACGCCGCTCTCCGACGAGGCGTTGTTGGTCAGCGCCTACCGGGCCACGCAGTTCAACAGCTATACGCGCCGACGTGCCACCTACGATGAATTGACTTCCACCGGGGAGATCAGCCTGATCCGCGACGCGGCGTTGCGCGAACTCGCCATGCGCGTCTATACGGAACCGATGATGGACGACATCGTCCGCTCGGCGCAGACGGCGGAATATCGCAAGGCGTTCCGCATGGCGCTGCCCTACGAGGTCCAGCAGACACTCGCGGACAAGTGCGGCGACCACATCGTCCCCGTCGGCAATTACGAGGCCATTGCGAGTGTGCTCGATTATCCGTGTTCGACCGGGCTGCCGCCGGCGACCATCGCCGCGAGCGATGAAATCCTGAAGAAGGATCCGCGACTGCTCGCGCTGCTGCGGCTCCGCATCGCCGACATCGAAACCGACCTCGGCAACATGACCGTGTACTACGCGCACGACATCCGGGAGCCGCTCCGCCGGATCGGGGCGAGGAAGCCCTGAAGGGCCGCCGCAGGCCCGCGGCACCTGCCGGTTCCGCGGGACGGCGTGCACCGGGCGCGGGAACCTGCATGTAACATGGGCGAACAGTCCCGGCCTGCGCGCGCGACCCCGACGATGAGCGACTGGACCCACTCGCTGAAACTCACGTTCGCGGAATTCCGCCGCCGGCGCGTGTACCGCATGGCCGCCGTGTACGTGGTGGCGGGCTGGATCCTGATCCAGCTCGGCAGCGCCACGTTCGAGCCGCTTGGGTTTCCGCCGTGGTCGATGAAGCTGTTGCTGGTGCTGCTGGCGCTGGGCTTCCTGCTGGCCTGCGTGCTGGCCTGGGTGTACGACATCAATCCGCGGGGGATCGAGCGCACCGCGCCGCTGGCCGAAACCGAAGCGCCATTGCCAGCATCGCAGCCGGCGCCCGCGCCCGAAGCCTCGGTCGCGATCCTGCCGTTCGCCGACCTGAGCGAAGCGAAGGACCAGGATTATTTCTGCGACGGCCTGGCCGAGGAAATCCTCAACGTGCTCGCGTCGATCCGCGGCCTGCACGTCGCTTCGCGCACTTCGTCGTTCCGGTTCCGCGGCAGCGACGTGGATGCGCGGGAAATCGGCCGCACGCTCAACGTCGCCGCGATCATGGAAGGCAGCGTGCGCAAGGCCGGCGACCGCGTGCGCGTCACCGCGCAGCTGATCGACGCCGGCAACGGCTACCACCTGTGGTCGGAGAATTTCGACCGCAGGCTGGAGGACATCTTCGCGATCCAGGAGGAAATCGCACGCAGCGTGGCGCGCGCGTTGCGCGTCTCGCTGAAGGGTGCCGCGAAACTTGACCGCGACTGCAGTTGCAACGCGCCGCGCGACATGCGCGCCTACGAGTTCTACCTGCGCGGCCGCCAGATCCAGTCGGTGAAGAGCAGCGACAACTGGACCAAGGCACCCGAGATGTTCCGGCGCGCGATCGCGCTGGATCCGGATTACGCGCAGGCGCACGCCGGCCTCGCCGATTCGCTGGCGCAACTGCTGATCTGGCGGATCCTGCGGCCGGAAGACGTGCTGGAAGAAGCGCTCGCGGCCGCGAAGCGCGCGCTGGAGCTTGCGCCGCAACTTGCGGAAGCCCACGTCGCGCACGCCAACACGCTCTCGCTCGCGGGCGACGACGCCGGCGCGGTCGCGGCGTTCGAACGCGCGATCGAACTCGATCCGGAACTTTACGAAGCGCACTACTACCTCGGCCGGCACTGTTTCGCACGCGGACAGCACGCGCGCGCGATCGAGGAATTCGAAGCCGCGCACCGCGTGCGGCCGGACGAGTTCCAGGCCATCTCGCTGGCGTGCAACGCGGCCGACTCGCTGGGCGACCCCGGGCGGGGCGATGCGCTGGTGCGGATGGCGCTGCCGTCCGCGCTCGCCGAAATCGCGGCCGACCCCGAAAATGGCCGGGCGCTGTACCTTGCGGCCGGCATGCAGTTGCGGCTGGGCGATGTCGATGGCGCGCGGCGCAGCATCGAGACGGCGCTGCGGTTGCAACCGGACGATTTCGGCACGCTCTACAACGCCGCGTGCACCTACACCCACATGGGCGAGAACGAGCGCGCGCTGGACCTGCTCGAGCGCGCGCTCGCGACGGGCAGCGGTTTCCGCGACTGGATCGAACACGATTCCGATCTGGACAGCCTGCGCGGGCTGCCGCGTTACCGCGAGATCATGGCGCGGCTCGACTTGCGGAAATCGGAGGCGGTGTGACATTCGACACGACGCCCGGCCTGGATTGCAATGGCCGGCTCCTGAAGCTTGATCGCGCGCGCGTCTGCGGCGTGCTCAACCTCACCGGCGATTCGTTTTCGGGCGACGGGCTGGCCGACGATGTCCCCGCGGCGGTCGGGCGCGGGCTGGAGATGGTGGAGCAGGGGGCGGACCTGCTGGACGTCGGCGCGGAATCCACGCGCCCTGGCGCGGAACCGGTCGATGCCCAGACGGAAATCGCGCGCGTGGTGCCGGTAATCCAAATGCTCTCGCGCGAATCGGGCGTGCCGATCGGCGTCGACACCTCCAAGCCGGAAGTGATGCGCGCGGCGGTCGGCGCAGGCGCCGGCATGATCAACGACATCCATGCGCTGCGCGGCGAAGGCGCGCTGGATGCGGCGGCGGAACTGAAGGTGCCGGTCTGCGTGATGCACATGCAGGGCGAGCCGCGCACGATGCAGGACAATCCCCACTACGAAGACGTCGTCGGCGAAGTACATCGGTTCCTCGCCGAGCGCGTGTTCGCCTGCGAGATGGCGGGCATCGACAAGCGCCGCGTGCTGGTCGACCCGGGCTTCGGATTCGGCAAGACGCTCGAGCACAACCTCGCGTTGCTGCGCGCGCTGGACCGGTTCCGCGACCTCGCCGCGGGCGTGTTCGTGGGCTTGTCGCGCAAATCGATGATCGGCAGGTTGACCGGACGCACGGGCGGCGCCGAGCGTGCGGTGGGCTCCGCCGCCGCGGCGCTGGTCGCGGTGCAGCGCGGCGCGATGATCGTGCGCGTGCACGATGTCCGGCAAACGCGTGATGCGCTGGCGGTTTGGGAGGCGGTGCACGAGGGCGATGCGCCCGCCCGGGCCCAGCCCAAACCCTTCGGTTCGCAGCGGTTCGGGGACGACTGATAAAATCGGATGGTCATCCCCGCCCAAGCAGGATCCATGTCCGATTCCCGCAAGTATTTCGGCACCGACGGCATCCGCGGCCGGGTGGGCGAGTGGCCAATCACCGCCGAGTTCATGCTGAAGCTTGGCCGCGCTTCGGGCGTGGTGCTCGGCGACGGCAGGCGCCCGCTGGTGCTGATCGGCAAGGACACGCGCGTCTCGGGCTACATGTTCGAGTCCGCGCTGGAAGCGGGACTGGTTGCGGCCGGCGCAGACGTGGGACTGCTCGGACCGCTGCCGACGCCCGGCGTGGCGCAACTGACGCGCGAGCTGGGCGCGAACGCCGGAATCGTGATCAGCGCTTCGCACAATCCGTATCAGGATAACGGCATCAAGTTTTTCTCCGCGGAAGGGGAAAAGCTCGACGACGCGATCGAATCGGAAATCGAGCGCGAAATCGAAGCGCCGTTCGCGACGGTGGCGCCCGAGCGCCTCGGCAAGGCGCGGCGCATCGACGACGCGATCGATCGTTACGCACGCTTCTGCCTCGGCACCCTGCGCGCGCCGCCGGATCTTTCCGGCAAGCACATCGTGCTGGATTGCGCGCACGGCGCGACGTACCTGGTCGCGCCCAGGGTGTTCTCCTCGCTGGGCGCGAAGGTGACGCGCATCGGTTGCGAGCCCGACGGTTTCAACATCAACCACGAAGTCGGGTCGACGCACCCGGTGGCGCTGCGCGGCGCGGTGATCGAACAGCACGCGGATTTCGGCATCGCATTCGACGGCGACGGCGACCGCGTGCAAATGGTCGACCGCAACGGCGAACTGGTCGATGGCGACGACCTGATGTACGTGCTGGCGCGCGACTGGATGGCGGGCGGGCGGTTGCGCGGCCCGGTGGTCGGCACATTGATGAGCAACTACGGCCTCGAGCGCGCGCTGACCGGCGCGGGCGTGGACTTCCTGCGTGCCAAGGTCGGCGACCGCTACGTCCTGCAGCAGCTGAAGGAACACGGCGGGCTGCTGGGCGGCGAAACGTCGGGGCACATCCTCTGCCTCGACCGTGCCAGCACCGGCGACGGCATCGTCTCCGCGCTGGCGGTTCTCGATGCGCTGGCACGCGCCGGCAAGGACCTTTCGGAAGCGCGCGACGGTTTCGAGAAACTGCCGCAGGTCACCCGGAATGTACGCGCGGCGGGCGGCGCCGCGCTGGTCGCCGCGCCGCTTGTGCAGCAGGCGCTGGCCGAAGTCGAGGAGGTGCTGCGCGGCCGAGGCCGCGTGGTGTTGCGCCCTTCCGGAACGGAACCGGTAGTGCGCGTCACGATCGAAGCCGTGGACTCCGCCGAGGTCGAACGGCTGGCGGCCAGGCTTGCCGACGCCGTAACCGCCGCGGCGAATGGATCGTGATGCAACACGTTCCCGCCCTCGACATCCGCCGCTACGACAACGACCGCGATGCTTTCGTTTCCGAACTCGGCGCGGCGTACCGCGAGTTCGGTTTCTGCGGCATCACCGGCCACGGCATCGATCCGTGCCTGATCGATGGCGCGTACGAAGCATTCAGACGATTCTTCGCGCTGCCGCTCGATACCAAGATGAAATACCACGTGCCGGGCACGGGCGGAGCGCGCGGCTACACGCCGTTGAAGATCGAAACCGCGAAGGACAGCGTCCATCCGGACCTCAAGGAGTTCTGGCACATCGGCCGCGAGTTGCCCGACGGTTCGCCGTACCGCGCGCTGATGCCACCGAACCTTTGGCCCGTCGAAATACCGTCGTTCCGCGAGTACGGCTATGGCCTGTACCAGGCCCTCGACGGGCTCGGCACGCGCGTGCTGCGCGCGCTGGCGTTGCACATCGGTTTGCCGGAACGTTTCTTCGACGACAAGACCAACGCCGGCAATTCGATCCTGCGTCCGATCCACTACCCACCGATCGAAACAGCCGGCATTCCCAACGTGCGCGCCGGCGCGCACGAGGACATCAATTTCATCACCCTGCTCGTCGGCGCTTCCGCGGCGGGCCTGGAACTGCTGACGCGCGCAGGCGAGTGGCTGCCGATCACCACCACCGGCGACACCGTCGTGGTCAACATCGGCGACATGCTGCAGCGCCTGACCAACCACGTGTATCCCTCGACCACGCACCGCGTCGTCAATCCCCCGGGCGATCACGCACGCAAGCCGCGCTATTCGATCCCGTTCTTCCTGCACCCGAATCCGGACGTGGTTCTCGATCCGCTCACCAACTGCATCAGCGCGGATAATCCGCGCCGCTACGACATGCCGATCACCGCGCACGAATACCTGCAGCAACGGTTGCGCGAAATCCGATTGATGTAACGTCGTTGTTGCTTCGTCGTCATCCCGGCCACGGATTGGTCGGGGATCCGGTTCCATGGAGGTTGAAGTCGCTGGAGCACGAAGTCCGTCCACCCACTTTGGACCCGCGGGCCCCGTTACCCATGCCACGCCGTACCCACATCGAAAAACACTTCGGCGCATCGGATCTGCTGCGCGACATCGTGATCGGCATGGCCGACGGCCTGACGGTCCCGTTCGCGCTGGCGGCGGGCCTGAGCGGCGCGGTCGCGGCATCCGGCCTGATCGTCACCGCGGGCGTGGCGGAAATCGCCGCGGGCGCGATCGCGATGGGCCTCGGCGGTTATCTCGCCGCGCGCGGCGACGCCGAACACTACGCCAGGGAACGCAATCGCGAACGCTACGAAGTGAAGGCGCTGCCGCGCGAAGAGGAAGAGGAGATCGTCGGCATCCTCTCGCGCTACGGGCTGACGCGCGAACAATGCGCGCCGATCCTCGCCGCGTTCCACCGCGACCACGAAGCCTGGGTGGATTTCATGATGCGCTACGAGCTGGGCCTGGAACGGCCCGTGCCCGGCCGCGCGCTGCGCAGCGCGTGCACCATCGGCGGCGCCTACGTGATCGGTGGGTTGGTGCCGCTGGTTCCCTACATGCTGGTGGCGAAACCACACGTGGCGTTGTGGATTTCCGCGATCGCCACGCTGGTCGCGCTGGCGGTGTTCGGCGCGATCAAGGGCCGCATCATCGGTACCGGCGCGCGCCGCGGTGCGCTGCAGACGGTGATCGTCGGCGGCATCGCGGCTTGTGCGGCGTACTGGCTGGCGAGTTGGGTGGCGACGATCTGAGAGGGCATGGACAGAAGCGGTCCGCAAGCCGGATGCATGGAGATGAGATGAAACGGATTTCAATGACGGGATGCATGCTGGCCTGGGTGTATTTTCTGGTCGCCGGCACCCCGGCGGCGCTCGCGCTCGAACGGATGCGGGCATCGCCGCTGCCGAGGGTGCGCCACGTATTCGTGATCGTGCTGGAGAACGAACCCTTCCAGGTCACCTTCGGCAGGAACTCGCCCGCGCCCTACCTTTCCCGCGAACTCATGCGGCAGGGCGCGCTGTTGCCGAACTACTTCGCCGTCGGCCATACCAGTCTCGACAACTACATCGCGATGATCAGCGGGCAGGCGCCCAATGCCGAGACGCAGGCCGACTGCAAGGTGTTCAGCGATTTCGTGCGCAGCAGCCCGGGTCGGGGCGCGCACGGGCAGGTGCGCGGGCGAGGATGCGTCTATCCGAGCGACGTGGAGACCGTGGCCGACCAACTCGAGACCGCCGGTTTCGCCTGGAAAGGCTACATGGAAGACATGGGCGCCGATCCCGCGCGCGAAGCCGCGGCATGCGGACACGTGCCGATCGGCACGACGGACGCCACCAACCACGCGAGCGAAAAGGACCAGTACGCCGACAAGCACGATCCCTTCGTGTATTTCCATTCGATCATCGACAATCGCGCACGCTGCGCCGCGCACGTGGTCAACCTCGATGCGCTGGAGAGCGACCTCCGCAAGCCGGAGACGACGCCCAACTTCTCCTTCATCACGCCCAACCTCTGCCACGACGGCCACGACGCACCGTGCATCGACGGCAAGCCGGGTGGACTGGTTTCCGCCGACAGGTTCCTGCGCAAGTGGGTGCCGCGGATCCTCGCCTCTCCGGCGTTCAAGCGGGACGGTTTGCTGGTCATCACCTTCGACGAAGGCACCGACGCATCGGCGTGTTGCGGAGAGCGGCCGCTGCCCGGCGGCCCGGAGCCGGGGCGATCCGGGCCCGGCGGCGGGCGCATCGGCGCGGTGCTGCTGTCGCCGATGATCGCGCCGGGCAGGGTTTCCAGGAAGTCGTACAACCACTATTCGCTGCTGCGGACCGTGGAGGACATCTTCGGTCTGTCGCACCTCGGTTACGCCGCTGCGCCGCAGTTGCGGAGTTTCGGGAAGGATGTGTTTTCGGCCAAGTAGCTCGGAAACAAGTTCGTCATTCCGGGGCCGTTCGCGCAGCGAACGGAACCCGGAATCTCTCTTCCCGACGCAGCACAGCCACAGCAGATTCGGGGCTCCTCGCCCATGAACGGGGATGCCCCGGAATGATGAACTAGTGCTCGGGCGGTGGCTATTTCTCCACCCGAAAGTTCCTCGCCCTGCGCTCGATCACTTTCAATGCAATGCGGTCCGGCAACAGTTTGAACAGCGTCTTGATCGCGCGATTGACGCGGCCGGTGACATACACGATCCGGCCGCCCTCCACTGCATCCAGCCCCAGCCGCACGACCTCGTCGGCACCCATCCACATCCAGCCCGGCATCTTCGAAACCTTTTTCCGCGCGCCGGTCACGTCGTGGAATTCCGAATACGTGAAGCCCGGGCACAGCGCGCACACGTTCACGCCCGACGCGCGGTTCTCCAGCGCCAGCGATTGCGAAAACTTGATGAGGTACGACTTGGCCGCCGCGTACAAGGTGTGCTTCGGCGTGCCGGGAACCAGGCCCGCGAGCGATGCGACGTTTACGATGCGCCCGTAACCGCGTTCGCGCATCGCCGGCAGCAGGCGAAGGCACAGCTGGGTCGGCGCGGCCATCAGCACATGGATGAAGTCATCGTGGGTGCGCCAATCGCTGGCGAGAAAATCCCCCGGCACGCCGTATCCGGCGTTGTTGACCAGAATGTCGATATGCAATCCGCGGCGCGCGATTTCCTCGACGATCCGCCGAGGCGCTTCGGGCTGCGACAGGTCGCCCACGATCACCTGCGCATCGATGCCATGTTTCGCATGCAGTTCGTCCGCCAGCGCGCGCAGGCGATCCTCGCGCCGCGCGGTCAGTACCAGGTCGCAGCCGCGGCGGGTAAGCTCGCGCGCGAATGCCGCACCGATGCCGGATGAAGCGCCGGTGACGAGTGCGCGACGGGGCGGATTTGTCATGGGCGCCACCTCCTGCCGTCATTCCGGCGAGGGCCGGACAAATTCGTCCGGAACGAAATTGAACGACCGAAGGTCGGCCCGAAGGGCAAAGTCCATGGATGGATTTTGTAATCCGGTTGCCATGAAGCACGATCATCCGCAATCGCCATCGGACCCCGGCCTGCGCCGGGGTGACGGTATTCGATGTCCATCGCGTTTGGCGTACCGCTTCGTTATTCTTCACCGCAGGCAATGATGATCGGGCCGGGGCCTGCCCACAAGGCGCCAAACGGCCGCGCCGTTGGCCCTTTGTCGGCAGGGCAAGGAAGAGCGAGGAGGATGTATGTCGATACATCGACGAGTGATGACGCAGCCCTGCGGGCAAAGGGCCACGGCCCTTCGGGTTGCGCCGCGGCGGCCGCCATACTGCGTTGCGCGGTTTGGCCATAGGAGTGCTATGGCGCTGCACCGCGCGCCTTGTCTGGCAACCGCTGCGGAAGCAACGCGGCTCGCTTGTCGCATTGCGGGCAGACCCTAATGCGCCGCAAACTGGTCGCCGGAAACTGGAAGATGTACGGCACGCGCGAAAGCGCGCGGCAACTGGTCGACGCGATCGTCGCCGGGTCCCCGTCGCACTGCGACGTGGCGGTGTTTCCGCCGTTCCCGTACCTCGCGCCCCTGGTGGCGCAGCACGGCGCGAAGCTGGATTTGGGCGCGCAGGATTGCAGCGAGCACGGCGAAGGCGCCTACACGGGCGACGTCTCGGCGGCGATGCTGAAGGATGTCGGCTGCCGCTACGTGCTGGCCGGTCATTCCGAACGCCGCCAATACCACCACGAGGACGATGCGCAGATCGCCCGCAAGGTGGTCAAGGCGCTGGAGCACGGCCTCACGCCGGTGCTGTGCGTGGGCGAAAGTCTGGAGGAACACGACGCCAGCCATACCGCGCAGGTCGTCGAGCGCCAGCTCGGCAAGGTGATCGAACACTGCGGCATCGCGGTGTTCGAAACCATAGTCCTGGCCTACGAGCCGGTCTGGGCCATCGGCACCGGCCGCACAGCCAGCCCCGAAAAAGCCCAGTCCGTACATGCCCTGTTGCGTAGCCAATTGGCGCGGGCCGATGCTAAAATCGCGGATTCGACCCGCATCCTCTACGGCGGCAGCGTCAAGCCCGGCAATGCCGCGGAATTGTTCGCGCAACCGGACGTGGACGGCGGCCTGATCGGCGGCGCCTCCTTGAAAGCGGCCGATTTCCTCGCAATATGTGCGGCGGCGTGTTAAGCGTCGCGGGAAGCATCCATGCTGTTCACCATCTTCAGCGTTTTCTATGTCCTGATCGCGGCGGCATTGACCGTGCTGATCCTGATCCAGCGCGGCGACGGCGCCAACGCCGGCGCGAGCTTCGGCGGCGGCGCTTCCGGCACCGTCTTCGGCGCGCGCGGTTCGGCCAGCTTCCTCACGCGCTCCACCGCCGTGCTGGCCGGATTGTTCTTCGTGCTCAGCCTGGCGATGGGCATCTATCTCAGCCGCACCGGCGTGGCGCAACCGAAGGCGGACCTGGGCGTGATGTCCGGCGTGGTCGCGCCGACGCCAGCCGCTTCCGCCGCCGCGGCCACTTCGCCCGACGTGCACCCGCTGGCCAATCCCCCACAAAAGGCAGTGCCGCAGGCGACGCAGCCGGCGGCGCCCGCCAACAACAGTGAAGTGCCGAAGGCGAGCGAGGTTCCGCAGGCCACCGCGCCGGCAAAACCGAAGGCGGCGGGCAGCAGCGCTCATTGAATAAGACTGGTTGAGCGAGCTTTCTGAAAGTCTGCTGCATGGATGTAGCAGTGTGGAGACCAGGGACGGTCTGCAAGCCCAGGTGGCGGAATTGGTAGACGCACTACCTTGAGGTGGTAGCGGGTAACTCCGTGGGGGTTCGAGTCCCCCCTTGGGCACCATGAGAATCTTCCGGCTTCGTCCGTGCAGTCCGCGGCAATCCGGTGTGACCCTTCCAACCCGCCCGCAAGGCGGGTTTTTGTTGACGCTGACAGCAGGCCAACGTTGGGCAGAGTGCTGGTGTTGGGTTGGCGCTGAGGTACACTCGGCGCCACAGGGGTCTGTTTTGTTCGGAAGTCCATTTGCTCAGCGTCTCCAAGGAGAGGTTGCCATGGCTTCGATGAAACGTGACCATTCAAGACGCGTGCTGGCAGTGGCGCTCGTGTTGCTGATGCTGGCGGCGCTCACTGGAGCTATTGGACGAGAAGCCCTTGCGGCGGCACTGTTCGCGGGGTTCGCCGGGCTGGCAATCGCCGGGCGCGCGCTCTCGGACAGCAGCGGCATCTAACATCGCGACGCGGCATCGCGCCCCGGCATCATGTATGCGCAGTCGAGAACTGGCCGACGGGCTTGAGTCAGCCGAGCCGCTGCGGTTGGGCAGCGGTTTCGGCGATGCCCTGTACGGCACCATGAGGAAGGGCGGCATGTATGAGCAAGTTGCCGTGTACCGCTACGTGCCGCCGTCTGTGCAGTGACACTTCGGAGTACAACCGAGTTCGCTCTGTGTGCTACTCCGCGCAGATCCGGGCCAAGTACTGCAACTCCGGGCGGACGTCGGCGCTGATCTCGGCATCACCAGTACACCTGTCACGGACGGCGTAACCTTTCGGCTCCGGCGGGGAAAATAAGCATGAGAATGTGCTGGCGTTGCTGGCTTTTGATCGCAGGCGTGGTGTTTGCAATGAGCCATGTGAGCCTGGCGGCAGGGCCGAATCCGCTGACGCTGCATTCGTTCTGTGCTCTGCGCTCTCAAGGAAATTGTCTTGACGGTTCCAATAGTGCCGGCGGCGATTTGGTGCGGGGACCGAAGGGTTCCTTTTATGGAATTACGGTCGTCGGCGGCATTCAAGCAGAGGGACACGGCGAAGGTGGCGGCGAGGTTTACCGAATCGACGGGAGGACCGGACGCTTCAGCGTGCTCTACCAATTCGACCCCCTGCTCGACGGCTATGGCCCCACCTCGATACAAGTCGGCTCGGATGGAAACCTCTACGGGACTCTAGCCGGCAGTCTTTACGGTCTTGGATGTGTTTTCCGCCTTTCGCCGACTGGAGACTTCACGCTCGTACATGCTTTTGCACCCGGGGAGGTCAGCGGCCCTCTCTTCCCTCTTGTCGAGGATCCGCAAGGCAACTGGTATGGCGCGGCATACGGAAGCAGCTCTGACAACGGTGAGATCTACAAGATCTCGCCTGATGGATCCTTCGCTCTGGTGCATCAATTCGGCAGATCCGACGCACACCCGGATGCTCGCCTGTTGCTGGCAGGCGATGGCAATTTCTATGGCACCACAAGCTCACCACTGGACGCCGGCACCATTTTCCGCATGACGCCCGACGGGTCGATCAAGACGATGCTCGATTTTGACTCAATCAGCGAGGGCAATTCGCCGGGCGAGTTGACGGCAGGACCGGACGGGGCGCTCTACGGAGTGACTGCATATGGTGCAACCAATGCCGAGGGCACGATCTTCCGGATAACCCTGGATGGGCACTTCAGTGTGCTTCATGTTTTTGCCGAGCCTGGCCAGCCCGGTCCCCTCGGCCCGTCCGCACTGACGTTGATGCCCGACGGGAATCTTTACGGCGTCGGTATGCGCGGGGGCGACTTCGATGGGGGAATGATTTACCGCATCACGTCTTCCGGCGCATACACTCGCCTTTATTCCTTCACCAAGCGCAAGGCCGGCGCCTTCTCGCCGGGCTCCGCCTTGGTGCTGGGTTTCGACGGTGCTTCCTACGGCATTACAGATAAAGGTGGCCGATTCAACAACGGGGTCGCGTATCGCTACCTGCCATCGCCCTCGCACTGACATAGCCCGGCGTCCTCCCGGATACCCCTTGGCACCAGCGCAGCGCCACAGCTGAGATTTGCATGATCTCCTGAATGCCCGTGCCTTCCCTTGTGCCGCCGTGGTGCGGTCGACCCGTCCGCAGGTTCCAGGCGCGACCTTCCACGGCGATCACACGCAGCACTGGCGCATCCGGCGCGCGTCTGGGCTACCATCGGCGCGTTCGAAGACCGGGAGGGGTGACATGAACAGCGCCACCGCAGCCGCGATACCGCGCAGCGAGTTGACCATCCGCGGCCTGGTCATCGGCGTGATCATCACGCTGGTGTTCACCGCGGCGAACGTCTATGCGGGACTGAAAGCGGGGTTGACGTTCTCGACTTCGATTCCCGCCGCGGTGATCTCGATGGCGCTTCTGAAGGCGGTGCGCGACGCCACGATCCAGGAGAACAACATCGTGCAGACGGTGGCTTCTGCCGCGGGCACCTTGTCCTCGATCATCTTCGTGTTGCCGGGCCTGGTGATGATCGGCTGGTGGACGGGATTCCCGTTCTGGACTTCGTTCGGCATCTGCGTCACCGGCGGCATCCTCGGCGTGATGTACACGATCCCGCTGCGGCGCGCATTGGTGACCGATTCCGATTTGCCATATCCGGAAGGCGTGGCCTGCGCGGAAGTGCTGAAGGTGGGTGCGGGCGGCAGCGCGGAGAAACTCGGCAACATCCCGGTGGAAACGCGCGCGCATGCGGATGCGCCGCCGCAACAGGCGCAGGGCGCGGCGGAAGCCAGCAGCGCGGGGCTGCGCGCGGTGGTGATGGGCGCGATCCTCTCGGCGATCTTCTATGTGATCGTGCAGACGCGGATCTTCGCGAGCGATGTCGCCTCGTATTTCCGCATCGGCGATCGCGGTTCGGCCAGCGGTTTCGATTTTTCGCTCTCTTTCATGTTGTTCGGCGTGGGCCATCTGGTCGGCCTGTGGGTCGGAGTGGCGATGGGCGTGGGCGCGCTGATCGGCTGGGCCTGGGCGGTGCCGCATTTCACCGCGCTGCACCCGGCCGCGGGCGCCGCGGCGGACATCGCGCAGGGCGCGTGGAGCCACTACGTGCGCTTCGTCGGCGCTGGCACGATCGGCGTGGCGGCAATCTATACATTGGCGAAGCTCGTGAAGCCGGTCGTCGCGGGACTGGCCGGCGCCTTGCGCGCTTCGCGTGCGCGCAGCGCGGGCACGCTCGCTTCGATGCCGCGCACCGAACACGACATGCCGATCGGCATGGTCGGACTGATTTCGTTGCTGTGCCTGATCCCGATCGCAATCCTGCTGTGGCACTTCAGCCGCACCAGCGGCCTGGGCGACCACGCCTGGCTGTTGACCATCGGCGGCGTTTTGTTCGTGGTGATCCTGAGCTTCGTGGTCTCCGCGGTGTGCGGTTACATGGCGGGACTGATCGGTTCGTCCAACAGTCCGCTGTCGGGCATCGGCATCCTGGTGGTGATCATCGCCGCGCTGCTGCTGGTATTCACCGGCGTGCAGGAGGAAGTCGGCACGGGCAAGGCGGTGGTCGCGTTCGCATTGTTCATCACCGCGATCGTGTTCGCGGTGGCGTCGATCGCCAACAACAACCTGCAGGACCTGAAAACCGGGCAACTGGTGGATGCGACGCCGGAGAAACAGCAGTGGGCGCTGGTCATCGGCGTAATCGCCGGTGCGCTGGTGATCCCGCCGGTGTTGAACCTGATGCAGCAGGCGTTCGGTTTCAACGGCGCGCCGGGTGCCGACCCCGCGCGCGCGCTGCCGGCGCCGCAGGCGGGCCTGATCTCCGCCCTGGCGCAGGGCGTGATCACGCACAACATCGACTGGAGCCTGATCGGCATCGGCGCGGTGATCGGCGTAGCCGTCATCATTGTGGACGAAATCCTGCGGCGCGTGACGGGCAAGACCAGCCTGCCGCCGCTGGCCGTAGGTTTGGGAATCTACCTGCCGACCTCTACCACGCTGATGGTGGTGGTGGGCGCAATCGTCGGCGCGTGGTTCGACAAGCGCGCCGAACGCGGCCGCAACGCGGAAGGCGCCAAGCAACTCGGCGTGTTGCTGGCGTCGGGCTTGATCGTGGGCGAGAGCCTGCTGGCTGTGTTGTATGCGTTGCTGATCGCGTTCGCCGACCAGCTCGGCTTCAAGAACCCCGGTGCGCCGCTGACACTGGTGGGAGAGGGCTTCGCCATGCCGGCGCTGATCATCGGCGGCCTGGTGTTCGCCGCGATCGTGGCGGCAACCTACCTGTGGGCCGCGCGCGCGGCGCGGAGCTGAACTGCTTGAGTGTTACGCTCGTCCAGGGGCCGAGTCCCGGTTGACCGTCGTCAAAGCGTGGCTGTCGGCAACGGCGTAGGGTCAATGGTTTGCCAAAGCCATCACGTCGACGCGGCGAGACTTCGCGGACGACGAGTCCCGAGCCATTGCCGCCGTATCGCGAGGCGGCGCAACGAGGCGCCCATGAACCAGCAAACTTCTCCCGGCCGATCTTCCCCGCCCTCCGCGATTTCCCCCCGGACGCGCAAATCCGTAGAGCGGCGGATCGACGACGAACTGGAACAGAGTTTTCCCGCCAGCGATCCGCCGAGCTGGGTTTCCGGCGTGATCGATCCCGAGATGCCGCGCGCGGAGCCGCTCGACAGGAGGTCATCGTGAGCGAACCCCTGTTTCCGCCTCCGACGCCCGAGCTCGCGCGCAAGCGCCGCGAACTCGCGCCCGAACCGCTGAAAGCGTTCAAGGCATTCAGCGCCGCCGTGTTCGCGGAAGGCGCGTTGCCGGCACTCACCAAGCAATTGATCGCGGTGGCGGCAGCGCACGTCACGCAATGTCCCTATTGCATCAGGGGACACACCGCCGAAGCGCTGAAGCAGGGCGCCAGCGAGCAGCAGATCATGGAAGCGATCTGGGTTGCCGCCGAGATGCGGGCTGGCGGCGCGTACGCGCACTCGGCCCTGGCGCTGGACGTGATGCACCAGCACGCCCACGCCGACCGCGCGGGTTGAACGCGGCCGTGGGCGTGCGTTTCCAGAGTGTCTCCCGCAACATCCTCGATGCGATCGGCGACACGCCGCTGGTCGAAATCGAAGGCGCGCATCGCCAAATACATGATCGAACGCGCCGAGCGGGAAGGCCTGCTGAAACCCGGCGACACGATCGTCGAAGCCACCAGCGGCAATACCGGCAACGCGCTGTCCATGGTCGCGGCGGTGAAGGGCTACTCCATGCTGGTGGTGATGCCGCAAGGACTGTCCAGCGAGCGCGTGGCGATCTCGCGTGCCTACGGCGCGGACGTGATGTTCTGCGGCAATTTCCACGTGGATGGCGCGCTGGAACGCGCGCGCGAACTGGGCCGGCAGGAGGGATACTTCTTCAACGGCCAGTTCGAATCGGAGTGGAACGTGGAGGAAAACCGCACCGTCGTCGGCCCGCAGATCCTCTCGCAATTGCCGCCGGGCAGGCTGCCCGACGCGCTGGTGCTGGGTGTCGGCACCGGCAGCACCCTGATCGGAGTCGGCAAGGCTTTCCGCGAAGTGAATCCGCGCGTGCGGCTGTTCGCGATGGAACCCAGCGAATCGCGCACGATCCTGTGCGGCGAAATCGCCTCGCACATGATCGAAGGCATCTCGGACGATTTCATCCCGGGCATCTTCCAGCGCCACGCCGACCTGGTGGACGAGGTGCTGAACGTGTCGAGCGCGGACGCGTGGAATCCATGCGCCACCTGGCCCGCGATCATGGGCTGTTGTGCGAGCCGAGCTTCGGCGCGCATCTGCTCGCCGCCAAGCGCGTGCGCGAACGCTTCCCGCAATTCCAGAACGTCGTGACCGCGTTCTGCGACGAAGGCGAGAAGTACTTGCACGAGTACTTCATGGAGGATCCCGCAGCGGCTGGGCCGCCGCGGTTTCGCTGAAACTACGTACGGAGCGGAATCACGCCGCCGGTTTCGCCTCCACCGGTGCGGCTTCGCCGCGCAGGTTCGTCCAGCCCTTGAATGCCGCGATCACCAGCGGGATCGCGCCGAAGACGATGAACACGAGGTCGCCGGGCAGGCGCATCCACTCGAGCGTTTTCGCCAGCGGGCTGGAGGTGTAATCCATGCCGCGTGCGTGCCAGTAGCCGTTCTGGATCACGTCCCACACCTGCAGCACGCCGCCGGGGAACAGGCTGAACACCAGCATCATCGCCAGGCCAATATTGCAGCCGAAGAACGACACCCTGACGTACTTCTCGATGCCTGGCCATTGTCTTTCGTCGCTGGACTGGCGCAGCACGAACACCATCAGTGCGATCGCGAGCATGCCGAATACGCCCATCAGCGCGGCGTGGCCATGGTTGGGAGTGAGGATGGTGCCGACCTCGTAGTAGCTGATGATCGGCAGGTTGATCAGGAAGCCGAACACGCCGGCGCCCGCGAAATTCCAGAAGCCCACCGCCATCAGGAAATAGAACGTCCACTTGTGCGGGATGTTCACGCGCTTGCCGCACTCGTCGCATTCGGCGCGCGTCGTGCTGACGAACTTCCACGCGTCCAGCGTCAGCAATGTCAACGGCACCACTTCCAGCACCGAAAACAAACCGGCGAGCGCGAGGTTGATCTGCGTCTGCCCGCTGAAATACCAGTGGTGACCGGTTCCGACCAGGCCGCCGAAGAAATACAGGATCGCGTCGAGGTAGATCACCCGCAGCGCGGTGTTCCGTCGCGTCAACCCGAGTTGATAGAACGTGAGCGCGACGATGGTGGTGGCGAACAGCTCGAAGAAACCTTCCACCCACAGGTGGATGATCCAGAACCGCCACATGTCCACGATCGTGTAATTGGTTTTGGCGCCGAAGAACAACGCGGGGATGTAGAACGCCGGGATCGCCAGCGCGGCGACCAGGAACATGCGGGTCAAGGGCTTCGCGGGCTCGGCGACCTGACTCGGGCGGGCCAACCAGCACAGCATCGCGAACCACGCGAACAGGCCGACGATCATCAGCACCTGCCAGATCCGGCCGATCTCCAGGTATTCCCAGCCCTGATTGCCCAGCCAGAACCAGAGTTTGCCCAGCAGGCCGGACATGCCGAGCCATTCGCCGATCAGGCTGCCGAAGATCACGATGGCGAACGCGCCGAACAGCAGGTTCACCCACACGGCGAAACCGCGCGGTTCGTCGCGGCGCAGCGTGCGGCCGAGGAACAATGCCGCCGCGACGTAGGCCGTGGCGATCCAGAAGATCGCGGTCTGCAGGTGCCAGGTGCGCAGCAGGTTGCTCGGCAGCCACTTGTCGATCGGGAAACCGTAGAAATCGCCGGGTTCCGCGCGCGAATGCGCGATCGCGCCGCCGAGCAAGGTCTGCGCGAGGAACAGCACCGCCACGACCACGAAATATTTCACCAGCGCGCGCTGTCCGGGGCTGGCGGCGCCGGGCAGCACCTGCGGATGTATGTGGCGATCGCCGCTGACCCAGCCGAGGTTTTCGTAGCGGCCGAAGATCAGCAGCACGGTGGCGATGCCCGCGAGCAGCACCACCAGGCTCAACGCGCTCCACAGCAGCGTGGCGCCGGTCGGAAGGTTGCCGACGCTCGGGTCGTAGGGGAAATTGTTGGTGTAGGAGTAGTTGCTGCCGGGGCGGTTCGCGACCGACACCCACGCGGCCCAGTCAATGAACGCCGTGAACTGCGCCAGTTCGGTGGTGTCGGTGATCAGGTTCGGCTTCAACCCGCCGTTCCGTCCCGACGCGGTGAAATACTTGCGCCAGTACCCGATCTGTTGCCGGTATGCGCGCGTCTCGGCATCGGTGAGCTGCAGCGTGCGCGTATCGGCATCGTAGCGATTGGTCTTCAACACCACCGCGGTCTGCGCGCGGATGCCGGCTTGGCGCACCTCGTCGAGCTGGTCCATCGGTTTGCCGAAACGCTCGAGCGCGAGCGCCGCGGTGGTATCCAGCCCCATCTGGTGCAGCGCCAGCGCGGGAAAGTCCGGGCCGAGATAGGCGCCGTGTCCCCAGATGCTGCCGTTGTCCATCAGGCCGTATCGCAGGAACACCGCCTGGCCGTCGCGCACGTCATCGCCGGTGTAGAGCGTGTGGCCTTGCGCATCGACGACGCGATCGGGAATCGGCGGGGCGTTGCGATAGGCGAGCGCCGTGATGGCGATCAGCATCGCGAATCCCAGCACCATCACGATGCCGACGGTGCGCAACCACCACGGCGAGACCGGACCCTCATCCCCGAGCAGATCTTCGCTGACAGTAGCCATGCCGACCCTCCACGACAGTGCGCGTCGCGCGCATCATCGGCGGCAACCGCCGCCGCCACCTTGACTTGCGTCAAATCATACCGCTGTCCAGCAGCCGTTCCGCGTCCAGCACGTCGATGCGCGCGCCGCGCACGCGGATCGCGCCGCGCTGCGCCAGCGCGCGCAGCCCGCGCGAAAGCGTTTCCGGCGCCAGGCCCAGTTGTGCGGCGATCTGGCTCTTGGGAAAGGGCAGGGTGATCCGCGTCGAATCCTGTTGCGCGTACTGGTCGAGCAGGTAGCGCGCCAGCCGCGGCACCGCACCGTGCAGGCTCAAGGCCTCGATCTCGTTCCAGTGCGCGTGGATGCGCTGGGTCATCTGCGCCATCACGGCGCGGCAAGTGTCGAAGGATGCGCTCAGGATGCCGAGGTACGCCTCGCGTTCGACTGCGATGAGTTCGCAGGCTTCGACGGCTTGTGCGTTCACGGGATAGCGCGGCGGCTCGGTAAACAGCACGCTTTCGGCGAAGCTCTGCCCCGCGCGCACCAGGCGCATGATCTTTTCGCCGCCCTGCGGCGAAACGCGGAACAGTTTCATCGTCCCCTGCCGGACGATGTAGAACACGTCCGCGCGATCTCCCTGCAAGAACAGCCGCTGGCCGGCTTGCAGGCGACGCACGTGCAGGTACGGCGACAGCGCGTGCCACTGCGCGTCATCGACCGCGGCCAACAGGTAATGTTTGCGCAATGCCTGTTCGTCGCCGTGCACGCCCGCTCTCCAACCGTCGCCGGGAGCGTAACGCAACGCGGCTCAGGTGCGCACGGCCTCCACCCGTTTGGGCACGCCGCGCAGCAGCACCGGCGCCATCACGACCAGCCAGATCAGGAAGGCGAGGATCCATGCGCATGCGGCCCAGGTCCACCCGACCGGCCCGATCGCCAGCCGCAGCACCCCCGCAATCGTCGGCAGGATGAACACGATAATCAGCGGCGCATTGGCGCGGATCTCGCGGCCGCTGTGGCCCAGCGACACGCGCGTCATCATGCCCAGCGACAGGGTGCCGAGCGCGCCGACGGTGATGCCGTGCAGCGTTTCGATCTCCGGTTGATTCCATGCGCCGGTGAGGCCCAGCCCGCGCACGGTCAATCCGATCACTAGCCACAGGTAGCCGAGGTGCAGTACCCAGAGCATCGGCTCGCGCAACGCGCCCCAGCCGCGCCAGCCGAGCAGCCGCAAGAACGCGAGCACGGCCAGGATCAACATGCACGCGCCGCGCGGCAGCCCGCCGACGCCGGCGAGATCGAGCAACAACAGGATCGCCGCACCGGCGTTGACCGCGATGTTCAATGCGGGAAACTGCATCATCTTCAGTTGCGGCAGCTTGCCGCCGGTGAAGAACGGAATCACCCGCCCCCCGATCGCAAGCATCAACAAGGTCAACAGGTCCACGCACACCAGCAGCGCGCGCGTGACCTGCGCGAAATCCATGCGCGCCACGGCGATGTAGAACCACACGTCCAGCGCCGCGTAGCCGAGCAGGATCGCGACCAGGAAGAAGTTGCGCCGATTGTTCGACAGCAGCACCACGCGTGCGACCAGCGCCGAGACCAGCAGCAGGAAGATCACGTCGAATGCGGCGCCGAGCGCGAGCGGCGCCGCCAGCAGCAACGCGATCCGCGCGGCCAGCCAGAACACTGTTACCAGCGACAATGTCAGCGGTGTGGTGGTCGGGATGCCCGTCCAGTGGCCCGACGCCGTCAGCACGAAACCGCCGACCAGCGCACCTGCAAAACCGTACAGCATCGCATGCGCGTGCCAGGGAATCGGCGCCAGTGTTGCGGAAGGATTCCAGCCCAGATGCAGGAACAACCCCCACGCGGTCATCCCCAGCGTGGCGAACAGCGCCGCACACAGGAACAGGGGACGGAACGGCAAGGGTGCGCGCTGGATGGCGCCGGGAAGGGGAATCGTAGGCATCGTGTTTTCGGTGGGTCGCCCCAAGATTGCCCTCCGAGACAAGCGCCTGCCTTGACTTGCATCAAGCGCGCGCGGCTGGTGTACGTTGAACCCGGTGAAGGAGCCGTGGTCGAAGGTATTGGCGGAACGGCTCGCAAGACCTTGAAATCGCGGCGGGCAATCCCGACAACTCTAGTTGGCCATACCCCGAACGGATAAGAGCCATGCGCAGAATCCTCCTGTTCGTCGCCACCAACATCGCCGTGCTGTTGCTGCTCGGCGTGATCGTGCATTTCTTCGGGCTCGACCGCCTCGCCGCGGTGCAGGGTGTCGGCGGTCTCTGGCCGCTGCTCGGCTTCGCGGCGGTGTTTGGTTTTGGCGGCGCCTTCATTTCGCTGGCGATGTCCAAATCCATCGCCAAATGGACGACCGGTGCGCACGTGATCGCGCAACCGCGCGATGCCGACGAGCGCTGGCTGTTCGACACGATCCGCCGCCACGCCGAAAAGGCCGGCATCGGCATGCCGGAAATCGCGATCTACGACGGCCCCGAGATGAACGCCTTCGCCACCGGCGCCAGCCGCAACCACGCGCTGGTGGCGGTCAGCACCGGGCTGTTGCGCGGCATGAATCGCGACGAGGTGGACGCGGTGCTGGGCCACGAGATCACCCACGTCGCCAACGGCGACATGGTGACGATGACGCTGCTGCAGGGCGTGCTCAATACCTTCGTGATCTTCCTGGCGCGCGTGGTCGGCCGCATCGTGGACGGCGCGATCGGCGGCAACAACCGCGGCGGCGGGCTCGGCTACTTCGCGATCGTGATGATCCTGCAACTGGTGTTCGGCCTGATCGCCTCGCTGGTCGTGATGGCGTTTTCGCGCGCGCGCGAATTCCGCGCCGACGCGGGCGGCGCGAAACTGGCCGGGCGCGATCGCATGATCGCCGCGTTGCAACGTTTGCAGGTCCAGCACGGCGAAAGCACTTTGCCCAAGGCGATGGCCGCGTTCGGCATTTCCGACCGGGCGGCCAGCGGTTTGCAACGCCTATGGATGAGCCATCCGCCGCTGGAAGAGCGCATCGCGCGGTTGCGCAGCGCGCAGGCGTGAGGTCCGCGCGTTCGATGACGCGGCCGAGCCGAAGCGGGGAATCGCACGCCGATGCCTGCGAGCGTCTCGACACATGGTTGTGGGCCGCGCGTTTTTTCAGGACGCGGACGCTGGCGAAGCAGGCGGTCGAAACCGGTCGCGTCGAAGTTGCAGGCCAGTCCTGCAAACCGGCCCATCCGCTGCGCGCCGGCGCGATCCTGCGGATCATGCGCGGCGAGGAATGCTTCGAGATCGAGGTGCTTGCCGTCAGCGAACGCCGCGGGCCCGCATCGTCCGCGCAAACGCTCTATCGCGAATCAGAGGCCTCGCGCGCGGCGCGCGAAACCGCCTGCGATCGGCGCCGCGCCGAAAGCGCGGGTTACCGGCCCCCGGCCGGCAAACCGGACAAGCGGGCACGGCGGTTGATCCGCGCGCTGGGCGACATCGACGCCGCCTGATAGTTTGCGTCTGCGCGTGAGGCTTCCATGGGCGCACGGCCCGCTATGCTTGCGACATTGTCGGCCGCGAGGAGACGCCCATCGCCTGCATCGCCATCACGCGTGCCGTCAGTCGTGCGCTGGAGCGCTGCGAACTCACCCACCTGCCGCGTCGCGCCATCGATCTCGCGCTGGCCCGCCGCCAGCACGCGGCCTATGAGCAGGCGTTGCGTGACGCCGGATGCATGGTGCGGCAATTGGCCGAGCAACCCGATCGGCCCGATTCGGTATTCGTGGAGGACACCGCGATCGTGCTTGGGGAGGTCGCGGTCATCACGCGGCCGGGCGCCGCTTCGCGTCGCGGCGAAGTCGAAACGATCGCGCCCGCCCTCGTCGAATTTCGCGAGTTGGTGCGCATCGAGGCACCGGCCACGCTGGACGGTGGCGACGTGCTGTCGCTGGGATGCACCGTGCATGTCGGCACCTCCGCGCGCAGCAACGCCGAAGGCATCGCGCAACTCGCGAGCCTGCTCGCGCCGTTCGGTTACACGGTAGCGGCGGCGGCGCTGCGCGGCTGCTTGCACCTCAAGAGCGCGGTGACGCAGGTCGCGCCCGGCCTGCTGCTGTTCAATCCGGACTGGGTCGATGCGAAATGTTTTCCCGGATGGCGCGCGATGGCGATCGATCCTTCCGAGCCCCATGCAGCCAACGCGTTGCGGATCGGCGAAGCCGTGATCCATCCGGCGTCGTGCCCGCGAACGGGCGACATCCTGCGGCGCGCCGGGGTCGACGTGCGCAGCGTGGACATGTCCGAAACCGAAAAGGCCGAGGGCGGGGTGACCTGCTGCAGCCTGGTGTTCGAGGCCTGACTGACGCTACGGCTCCGCGGATCTCTTCAGCCGGTGCAGGGTGTCCAGCGCCTGGAGCGGCGTCATGTTGTCGGGGTCCAGTTCCCGCAGCGTGTCCGCGATCGCGGCGAGCTTCGGATCCGGCGAGGACGCGAAGAGGTCCGTCTGCGCCGCCGCCGCCGCGCCCGCGGGCATCGGGCCGCGCACGGCCCGCGAATGGCCGTTGCTCTCCAGCTCCACCAAGGTGCGTTTCGCGTCGGCGATCACCGATTTCGGCAGGCCGGCGAGCGCCGCGACCTGCAATCCGAAGCTGCGATCGGCGGGGCCTTCCTTTACCGCATGCATGAAGACCAGTTGGTCGCCCTGTTTCTGATCGTGATATTCCACGGCATCCAGATGCACGTTGGCGATGCCTTCGAATTGCGACGCCAGTTGCGTCAGTTCGAAATAGTGGGTGGCGAACAGCGTGAACGCGCGATTGGTGGTTGCGAGGTGCACCGCCGCCGCGCGCGCCAGCGACAGGCCATCGTAAGTCGACGTCCCGCGTCCGACCTCGTCCATCAACACCAGCGACCGCGATGTCGCGTTGTGCAGGATGTTGGCGGTTTCGCTCATCTCGACCATGAAGGTGGATTGTCCGCGCGCCAGATCGTCGCCCGCGCCGATGCGGGTGAAGATGCGGTCGATCGGCCCGATCGTGGCATCGGCGGCCGGAACGTAACTGCCGACGTGCGCCAGCAGCACGATGAGCGCGCACTGGCGCATGTAGGTGCTCTTGCCGCCCATGTTCGGGCCGGTGATCACCAGCATCCGCCGCGAATCGTTCAACGAAAGATCGTTCGGTTCGAAAGGTTCGTCGCGCACCTGCTCCACCACCGGATGGCGACCGCGCTCGATCGCGATGCCGGGCTCGTCGGTCAACTGCGGCCGCGACCAGTCCAGCGTTTCCGCGCGTTCGGCGAGATCGGCGAGCACGTCCAGTTCGGCGATCGCGTTCGCCGCTTCCTTCAGCGGCTGCAGGCGTTCGACCAGCGCATCCAGCACGCCTTCGTAGAGCGCGCGCTCGCGCATCAGCGCGCGCTCCTTCGCCGACAGCACCTTGTCCTCGAAGGCCTTCAGCTCCTCGGTGATGTAGCGTTCGGCGTTCTTGGTGGTCTGGCGGCGCGTGTAGTGCGCCGGCGCCTTGCCGTCGTGCGTCCTGCCGAATTCGATGTAGTAGCCGTGCACGCGGTTGTAGCCGACCTTCAATGTCGGGATGCCGGTGGCCGCGCGTTCGCGCTGTTCCAGTTCGACCAGGAAACCGTCGGCATTCGTCGACAGCAGCCGCAGTTCATCCAGTTCCGCGTCGTAGCCGTCCGCGATCGCGCCGCCGTCGCGCAGCAGCGGCGGCGGGCGCTCGATGATCGCGTTGTGCAGCAGCTGCGCGGTTTCGGCGTGCTCGCCGATGCGGTCAACCAGCATGTCCAACAAAGCGACCGCTTTTCGAAAAGCGCAGGCAGGGACGCCCGCTTTTTGATCCTCGCGATCAGGGACGATCGCATTGACAATCTCCCGCAATCCCGGCGCCGCGAGCAAGCCATCGCGCAGGGTCGCGAGATCGCGAGGTCGCGCCGAATGCAAGGCCACGCGCGCGAGGATGCGTTCCAGGTCGCCGATCGCGCGCAACTGTTCGCGCAGGTTTTCGAATGAACGGCTTTCGACCAGCGCGCCGACCGCATGGTGGCGCGCACGCAACGCGGTCCGATCGCGCAGCGGGCGGTGCAGCCAGCGCCGCAAGGCGCGCGCACCCATCGGCGTGATCGTGTTGTCCAGCACACCGAGGAGCGTGCAGGACGGATCGCCGCTGGGGTGCGTGTCCAGTTCCAAGTTGCGTCGCGTGGCCGCGTCCATCGCGATCGTCTCGTCGGCGAGCTCCACCGCCAGGCCGGACAGGTGCGGCAGCGAGGCCTTCTGCGTTTCCTGCAGGTACGCCAGCAGGCAACCGGCCGCGCCGATCGCCGAGTGCAAATGCTCCGCGCCGAAGCCCGAGAGATCGCGCGTGCCGAAGTGCTTCGTCAATTCGCGATGGGCGCTGTCGGCGTCAAAATGCCAGGGCGGACGCTTGCGCAACCCGTTCAATGCGGAAACCGCGGCCGGCCACGCGACGTCTTCCGGAACCAGCGTTTCCGCGGGCGACAGTCGTGCCAGTTCGGCGGCCAGGCCTTCCGCATCGCCCACTTCGCTCAACAGGAAGCGTCCGCCTGCGAGATCCACCCAGGCGAGGCCGTATGCGGATTTGCCCGCGGCGATCGCCAACAGCAGGTTGTCGCGGCGTTCGGGCAGCAACGCTTCGTCGGTCACGGTGCCGGGCGTGACCACGCGCACCACCTTGCGCTCGACCAGGCCCTTGCTCGCAGCCGGATCTCCGAGCTGTTCGCAGATGGCGACCGATTCGCCGAGGCGCACCAGTTTGGCGAGATAGCCTTCCACCGCGTGGTACGGCACGCCTGCCATCGGGATCGGTGCGCCCGCCGACTGCCCGCGTTGCGTCAGCGTGATGTCCAGCATGCGCGCGGCCTTGCGCGCATCGTCGTAGAACAGCTCGTAAAAATCGCCCATCCGGAAGAACATCAGCGTGTCCGGGTACTCCGCCTTGGCGGCGAAGTACTGGCGCATCAGAGGCGTGTGTTGCGAGAAATCGTCGCGGTTCATGGCGGCGTCGTGCGAAAGGGCGAGTTTCGCATGGCGCGCGCGCGGTTCAAACTGCCGGTCGGCAGCGAGGCATCGAATCCACGACGCATGCGGCAAACCGTCGTTGGCCCTTCGACACCTCGGGCGAACGGCCCGGATTCCCGAAGTCAGGCGCTACCGGATGGCGAGGCCCCATGAAAGTCGGAGCCCGACACGTCGCACATCCGGCGGGGTGACATCCATGTCACCACTTCACTTCGCCCCACGCGCCGATCTCGCGGGTCCTGGTGTCGGTGCTGCCGTCGTCGCGCAGGCGTTCGTTCTTGTACGCCACCGCCACGCGCACGCCCTTGGTCACCGGGAAGGCAACACCGAGGTTGTAGTAAGTATCCTTCAGCGAGGGATCGACGTCCTTGCTTGGACTGACGCTGTCGTAGCGCCCGAAGAGCGAAGCGAGCGGGAAATCGTAGCTTCCCCACAGCGACCAGCCGTCGGCCGAATCGGTGATCGCCGTGTTGACGTTGTTCCAGTTGCTGGCCTTGAACCATTCTGCGCCGAGCCGCAGGCCGTCGGCGTTGTACGCCGCCAACGCGTCGTAGCGGTGCGCGGTGTGCAGCGCCGGCGTGCTGGAAGTGTCCTTGCCCAGGTCGCCGCTGTATCCGCCGACCGCGAACATCAAGCCTTTCACCGGCTGCACGCCGACGCGGCCCTCGAAATCCACGCTGTCGCTGCGCGTCGGGTTCTTGTAGCCGCCGCCGTTGATCACCGAGGCCTGGTAGTTGAACACGCCGTTGTCGCCGAGCACGTGCAGGCCCCAGTCGGCCGTCTGCCCGAACTTCGCGCGCGGAACGAGCGTGTCCTCGACGAAGCGATAACCGTAGAAATCCTCCGCCAGCGAAGTCCAGGGCAGGCCGGCCGAACCCACGCGCAACGTGGCCATCGGATCGAAGCTGCCCTGCAGGTAGGCCTTCTTCACGAACAACTGCGTCTCGCCGGTGGCGCTGGTGTAGTTGAAATCGGTGGTGAGGTTGGCCGACCAGATGTCGGTGAACTTGTGGTCGATCGAGAGATAGAAGCGCTTCACGTCCAGCCCCGTGCCGGAGAGGTCGGTCTTCTGTCCGTTCTTCGTCTGGTCGATGTTGGTGAAATCGATGAAAGCGGTGCCGCCGATCTTCGTGCTGGAGGCCCACTCCGACGGCGAAGGCTCGGGCTTCTTCTGCTGCATCGCTTCGATGTTCTGTTGCGTGCCGACATTGATTTGCGACTGCGCGTCCGAGCGCTGTTCCAGTTCCGCGACCTTCTGCTGCAACTGCGCGAGCTGCGCCTTCAACTGCGCGATTTCGGCCGCGTCCGGGTTCTGTGCCGCGACCGGATCGGACATGAAAAGGGTGCTGCCGCCGAGTGCGACCGCGATCGCGGTCGCAAGGATTCTGGAAGCCATGCGGGTCTCCGGGTGGTGGTGGCGATGCGTTGCCTGGCGTATTGCGCGGATTGCGACGATACTTTGTCCGGTTACCGATGCGCGACCAGCGCCGGGAATACGTCATCCGTCTCGCGCCATTCCCAGCGCGTTCCGGAATCCGCATCGGCCGCGCGCAGCGGGAACAGCACGGCCGCGCGCGGCAGCACGCCGAGTTCCATGCCGGGCTGCAATCCGCGTTGATTGAGCTCTTCTCCGGGCAGGTCGATTTCGAGGATCTGGTCCATCGATTCGACGTAAAGATTGAGGTGAGCGACGCTGCCGGCGGGATAAATGTGCCGCAGGCGCGCCTTCCACATCGGCTTCGATCCGCAGGTGCCGATCGAGAATTGTTCGGGACGCACGTAGGCGACGGCCTCGTGATGGCCGTGCGACCACGGCGGCGACGGCAAACGCCATTCGCCCGACTGTGGCCGGCCGTATTCGAGGCGGAGCGGGATGCGGTTCACCCGCCCGATGAACTCGCACGCGAAGGGCGTGGCCGGACGCTGGTAGAGCGCGGCCGGCGTGTCCACCTGTTCGATGCGCCCGTTGTTCATCAGCGCCACGCGGTCGGACAGTTCCAGTGCCTCTTCCTGGTCGTGCGTCACGAAGATCGTAGTGAGCTTGAGTTCGTCGTGCAGTTCGCGCAGCCAGCGCCGCAGGCTGACGCGCACCTGCGCGTCGAGCGCGCCGAAGGGCTCGTCCAGCAGCAACAGGTCGGGTTCCACGGCCAGCGCGCGCGCCAGGCCCACGCGCTGGCGCTGACCGCCGGAAAGTTGCATCGGATAGCGATCGCCCAGTCCTTCCAGCTTCACGCGCCGCAGCAGCGCGTGCACGCGTTCGCGCACTTCCTTGCGCGAAGGCCGCGTGCGCCAGGGACGTACCCGCAAGCCGAACGCTATGTTCTCCATCACGCTCATGTGCCGGAACAGCGCGTAGTGCTGGAACACCAGCCCGACCTTGCGCTCGCGCGGCCGCACCTGCAGGAAATCACGGCCCGCGTGCGACACCTTGCCGGCATCGGGGCGATCCAGCCCGGCGAGGATGCGCAGCAGCGTCGTCTTGCCGGAACCGGAAGGCCCGAGCAGGGCGAGGAATTCGCCGTCGGGGATTTCCAGGCTGACGCCGCTGAGCGCGGCATGGCGCGAGAAGCGGCGGGTGACATCGGAAAGTTGCAGGCTCATGTGATCCTCAATGCACGGAAGTGTGCGCGGGGAGTTCTTCGCGGAAGCGCCATTCGAGGATGGTCTTTACGACCAGCGTCAAAAGCGCGAGCAGGGCGAGCAGCGAGGCGACCGCGAACGCGCCCATGTAGTTGTATTCGTTGTAGCGCATCTCCACTTCCAGCGGCAGCGTGGTGGTGAGTCCGCGGATGTGGCCGGAGACCACCGACACCGCGCCGAATTCGCCCATCGCGCGCGCGTTGCACAACAGGACGCCGTAGAGCAGCGCCCAGCGGATGTTGGGCAACGTGACGCGAAAGAACATCTGCAATCCGTTCGCGCCAAGCACGCGCGCGGCCTCTTCTTCCTCGCTGCCCTGCGACTGCATCAGCGGGATCAGTTCGCGTGCGACGAAGGGCAGGGTGATGAAGATGGTGGCGAGCACCAGACCGGGCACGGCGAAGATGATCTTCAGCCCGTGTGCGTCCAGCCACGGCCCGAACCAGCCCTGTGCGCCGAACAACAGCACGTAGATCAGGCCGGCGATCACCGGCGACACCGAGAACGGCAGGTCGATCAGCGCGCCCAGCAGGTTCTTGCCGCGGAACTCGAATCGCGCCATCACCCATGCGGCGGCCACTCCGAACACCAGGTTCAGCGGCACCGCGATGGCCGCCACCAGCAGCGTCAGCTTGATGGCGGCCACCGCTTCCGGCTGAACTATGCTGCTCCAGTACGCGGCGATGCCCTGCTTGAACGCCTCGACGAACACCACCGCCAGCGGCAGCAGCAGGAACAGCGCCATGAACGCCAGCGCGGGGACGATCAGCAGTCCGCGCGCGATGGCGTGCCGGGTGCTCGCGGGACGGATCGCGGCAATGGCGTTCATGCGGCCGCCTCCTGCCAGCGCGCGCTGCGCCTTTGCAGCAGTGACAAAAGCAGGAGCAACAGCAGCGAGAAGCCGAGCATCACCACCGCCATTGCGGACGCGCCCGCGTAGTTGAACTGTTCGAGTTTCTCGACGATCAGCAGCGGCGCGATTTCCGAGCGCATCGGGATGTTGCCTGCAATGAAGATCACCGAGCCGTATTCGCCGACCGCGCGCGCCAGCGCCAGCGCAAAACCGGTCAGCAGCGCGGGCGTCAGCGTGGGCAGGATCACGCGGCGGAATGCCTGCGCGCGCGTGGCGCCGAGCGTGTGCGCAGCCTCTTCCACGCCGTGGTCCAGCGATTCAAGCACCGGTTGCAACGTGCGCACCACGAACGGAAAGCCGACGAAGGTCATCGCGACCAGCACACCGAGCGGCGTGTAGGCGATCTGGATTCCGAGCGGCTTGAGGTATTGCCCGATCCAGCCGTTCGGCGCGTACAGCGCGGTCAATGCGATGCCCGCGACGGCGGTCGGCAGCGCGAACGGCAGATCCACCGCTGCATCCAGCACGCGACGCCCCGGAAAGCGGTAGCGCACCAGCACCCAGCCGACCAGCAGGCCCGCCACCACGTTGACCAGCGCCGAAGCGAAGGCTCCGGCGAAACTCAGGCGCAACGCGGCGAACGTGCGCGGCGAGGACAGCAGCTGCAGCAGCTCCGAAGCGCCGATCCCGTATGCCTTCCAGACCAGCGCCGCGAGCGGCAGCAACACCATCAGGCCCAGATACGCGCACACGTACCCGAGGCCGAGGCCGAACCCCGGCAGAATTCCCTTTCGCATGGCTCAGGCTCCAGGACCGACTTGGTCGAAAATCCCGCCGTCGGAGAAGAATTTATTCTGCACCTGCCGCCAGTCGCCGAACGTGTCGCCGACGCTGAAGGTGCTGATCTTCGGAAATTGCGCCGCGTATTTCTGCATGGCCCTGGCCGAGCGCGGACGGTAGTAGTGCTTCGCGGCGAGTTCTTGGCCCTGCTCGGTGTAGAGGAATTGCAGATACGCGGTGGCAGTCGCCTGCGTGTGGTGTGCGGCCGCGTTCTTGTCCACCACGGCGACCGGTGGTTCGGCGAGGATGCTCTTCGAAGGAATCACGATTTCCACCGCGTCCTTGCCGAGCGTGCGCTGCGCCAGCAGCGCTTCGTTTTCCCAAGACAGCAGGACGTCGCCGATGCCGCGCTGCACGAAGGTGTTGGTGGCCTCGCGCGCGCCGGTGTCCAGCACCGGTACGTTCTTGAACAGCTTGCGCACGAATTCCTTCGCGGTGGCGTCGCTTCCGTTCGGCTGTTTCAGCGCGAAGCCCCAGGCCGCGAGGAATGCCCAGCGCGCGCCGCCGGAAGTCTTCGGATTCGGCGTGATCACCTGCACGCCCGGCCTGATCAGGTCCGGCCAATCCTTGATGTGCTTGGGGTTGCCCTTGCGCACCAGGAAAACGATCGTCGAGGTGTAGGGCGCGGAATTGTCCGGCAGCCGCGATTGCCAGTTCTTCGCGAGCAGGCCGCGATCGGCCAGCGCATCGATGTCGTAGGCGAGCGCCAGCGTCACCACATCGGCGGGCAGTCCGTCCAGTACCGAACGCGCTTGCTTGCCCGAGCCGCCGTGCGACATCTGGATGGTGATGTCGCCGCCGTGTTTCGCCTTCCAGTCGGCTGCGAAGGCCCGGTTGATGTCCTTGTAGAGCTCCCGCGTCGGATCGTAGGAGACATTGAGCAGGGTGACGCCGGCGCCTTGTGCGAACTGCGACAGCGCGATCATGCAGACAGACAGCAACAGCGCGACACCTTTCATGTGCCTTCCCCGGTCACGTGGAATGGCCGAAATGCGCAACGCCGTGGCGTCGGTGCAGATCGGTTTGTATTTCGCGAGCGAAAGTGCGTCCTCGATTGCGGATTCACTCCAACACGGGGTTCGTTAAGACATCGCTAGGGAATCGTTTGCCTTTTTTTTGCCACAAATGAGAAGAACGCGCGCACTTGCGCGCGGAACAAACCGCGCTGTTCGCGCAATGCGCCCGATCACTTTTCATCGTTCGAGCGTGCATTTCCACGACCACGAATCAGCCGCGTGCAATGCCCGAAGGAGGGCGGGAGAATGGCCAGGAGCAGGTTTTCAGAAGCCGGTTCGCGCACGGCTCCGGTACAACCTCAACCCTTGCCGATGCGAGTTTCATGGGTCAGGTCCAGCTTCTTTCGCGCTTCCGTCAATGCCTCGCCACGCACCACGAACCAGACGTTCTCCGCGATGTTGGTCGCATGGTCGCCGATGCGCTCTATGTTCTTCGCGATGAAGAGCAGGTGGGTGCAGGCGGTGATGCTGCGCGCGTCTTCCATCATGTAGGTCAGCAACTCCCGGAACAGTCCCGTGTACAGCGCATCGAGTTCCGCGTCACGTTCCCATACCGCGTGCGCCAGCTCCGCATCACGTTCGTTGTAGGAACGCATCGCCTCGCGCACGAGTTCCGCGGCCAGGGTCGCCAGCGCCGGGAGACTTCCGGCGAGCGGAACCGGAGCCGACAAATTGAGCACGATGGAGCGTTTGGCGACGTTGGCCGCGTAGTCGCCGATGCGCTCGATGTCGGATGCGATCCGCAGTGCAGCCAGGATTTCGCGCAGGTCGCGCGCGATCGGCTGTCGCAGGGCCAGCAGGCGCAGCACGTCGTGGCTGATCTCGCGCTCCTGCGCATCGAGCGCATCGTCGTTGTCCGCGACGCGCTGCGCCGCGCGGCTGTCGCGCTTGCCCAGCGCGTCCATGGCGGCATCGAGTTGCGTCGCCGACAGTTCGCCCATGGCGGTTATTTCGCCGGTGAGGCGCTTGATTTCGGCGTCGTAGCTTTTGACGATGTGGTCGTGGGAAGCGTTCATGGTCATCTCTTGTCTGCGTACCGCGGCTCAAACCCGGAACATGAAAAACCAGATGTCGTAGGACAGCAGCAGGATGCCCAACGCGCACAGCCATACCCCTGCCGCCAAAACCCAGTAGATCAATCGGTCGCCGCGGCGGCCGTTTCCTTCCTCGATGGCTCTGTCCGGGTTCATCCGAACCTCCCCGTGATGTAGTCCTCGGTCTGTTGCTTGTCCGGTTTGGTGAAGATCTTTTCGGTTCTGCCGAACTCGATCAGTTCGCCCATGTACATGAAGGCCGTCATGTCCGAGACGCGAGCGGCCTGCTGCATGTTGTGGGTGACGATCACGATGGTGTAGTCGCGCTTCAGTTCCTCGATCAACTGTTCGATGCGGCCGGTGGCGATCGGGTCGAGCGCGGAAGTGGGTTCGTCCAGCAGCAGGACGTCCGGCTTGAGCGCAACCGCGCGCGCGATGCACAGGCGTTGCTGCTGGCCGCCCGAAAGACCGAGCGCGTTCCGACCCAATTTGTCCTTGACTTCGTCCCAGAGCGCCGCGGCCCGCAGTGCCTGCTCGATGCGGTCTTCCATCGCGCCGCCTTTCAGCCTTTCGTGGTGGCGTATGCCCCAGGCGATGTTGTCGCGGATCGACATCGGGAACGGCACCGGTTTCTGGAACACCATGCCGACCTTGCTGCGCAGTCGGTTGATCGGGTAGCGCGCATCCAGGATGTTCTCGTTGTCGAGGATGATCTCGCCGCTGGCCCCCTGTTTCGGGTAGACCGAATAGATGCGGTTGAAGATGCGCAGCAACGTCGACTTGCCGCACCCGGACGGGCCGATGATCGCCGTCACCTGCAGGGCCGGAATGTCGAAGGAGATGCCTTTCAGCGCGTGGAAATCACCGTAGCGGAAATCCAGGTTGCGCACCGCGAGCTTGGTGCGCAGCGACTCGTTGGCCGCGGCGGCGGCAAGAGGTTCGAGTGTCTGGCTGGAGGCTATGTCATTCATCGGGGCGAGGATCATCAGTCTTGCGCCATGTGCGAGCGGTGCAGGTACCAGCGTGCCGCCAGGCCGAGCAGCAGCACGAACAGGGTGACGACCAGCGCGCCGGCCCATGCCAGCGCATGCCAGTCCTCGTAGGGACTCATCGCGAACTGGAAGATCGCAACCGGCACGCTCGACATCGGCGCATTCGGTTTCAGGCTCCAGTATTGATTGTTGAGTGCGGTGAACAACAAGGGCGCGGTTTCGCCGCTGATGCGCGCGAGCGCCAGCAGGATGCCGGTGACGATGCCGGGGCGCGCGGAGCGCCACAGTACCTGCGCGGTGACTTTCCATTGGGGTACGCCCAGGGAAAGGGCCGCTTCGCGCATCGCGCCAGGCACCAGTTGCAGCATTTCGTCCGACGTGCGCACCACGATCGGCAAAACGATCAGGGCCAGGGCCAGCGCTCCAGCGATGGCGGAGAAGTGCCCGGAGGGTTTCACCACCAGCGCGTAGACAAACAGGCCCAGCACGATCGAGGGTGCCGAAAGGAGGATGTCGTTGAGGAAACGGATGCATTCGCCCAGTTTGCTGCGGCGTGCATATTCGGCCAGCCAGGTGCCGGCCAGCACGCCGACGGGAGCGCCGATCGCGATCGCCAACCCGCTCATCAGCAGGCTTCCGAACAAGGCGTTGGCCAGGCCGCCGCTTTCGCCAGGCGGCGGCGTCATCTTCGTGAACAAGGCCGGATTCAAGGCGTGCATTCCGCTGACCAGTGTGGTCCACAGAATCCAGACGAGCCAGAAAAGCCCGAACGCGGCGGCACAGCCGGACAGGACCAGGGCGACCGCGTTGCGCGCGCGGCGGCGATGGTACAGCTTGTCGGCAGGATTCGCGGTGCTCATGCGTAACCCCGCTTGCGCTCGATCCTGCGCAGCATCAGGCGTGCGATCGCCAGCACGATGAACGTCAGCACGAACAACAGGAAGCCCAGCGCGATCAGGGAAGAGCGATAGATCTCCGAGTCGGCTTCCGTGAATTCGTTGGCGATTGCCGCTGCGATCGAATTGCCAGGCATCAGGAGCGATGCGGTCAAATCATGCGCGTTGCCCAACACGAAGGTGACCGCCATGGTTTCGCCGAGTGCGCGGCCGAGCCCGAGGAACACGCCTCCGATGACGGCCTGGCGCGTGTACGGCAGCACGATGTCCCAGGCTACTTCCCAGATGGTCGCTCCGAGCGCGTAGGCCGATTCCTTCAGGCGCTTCGGCACGGTGAGAAAAAACTCCCGCATCACCGATGAAATGAAAGGGATGACCATGATCGCCAGCACGATGCCGGCGGTGAGCATGCCCAGTCCCAGCGGCGGCCCGGAAAAGAACGTGCCGGCTACGGGCAGGCTTCCAAGGTGCGCATCGATCCAGGGATCGACATGCGCGGCCATGAATGGCGCGAACACGAACAAGCCCCACATGCCGTAGATGATCGAAGGAATCCCCGCGAGCAGTTCGATGGCCGAAGACACCGGCGTGCGCATCCAGGCCGGCGCCACCTCTGTCAGGAACAGTGCGATGCCGAAACTCACCGGCACGGCCAGCAGCATCGCGATCAGCGCGGTAACCACTGTGCCGATGACGGGCACCAATGCGCCGAAGTGATGATTGACCGCGTCCCAGTCGGTCGAGATCAGGAACTTCCAGCCGAAAGTGGTGAAGGCCTGGCGTCCGCCCCACGCCATCGACAGCGCCGCGCCCAGCAATGCCAGGGCCACCAGCCACGCGCAAGCGCCGGTTGCGGCGCGGAATGCGCGATCGCCCAGCAGTCCGCGTGTCGCGGACTCCTTGCCGCCATCGCGCATTGTTCCGGTTGCGGCAACGTGGGCGTTCAAGGAATCACCTCTCGTCGGGCCGTATTCGCGACCGGTCCCTTCCGGCCAGAACCGCCGCGGACGAGGAGGGATCGCCTCGTCCGCAGAAGCAGAGAGCAACTTCCTTGTTCTGTCCCGCCCGCTAGCGGACCGGTCGCCTTCCTTCGCGTTGAAGCCGTCATTGCTGGAACCGGGTTTTCCAGTAGGCCTCGATGCGCTGCACCAGCGAATCGGGCAAGGGGACATAGTCGAGCGACTGGGCCTGCGACTGGCCGTGCTCGAGCGACCACTTGAAGAAATCGAACGCGACCTTGCCTTGTTCGGCGTTCTTCGGTTTCGCGTACATCATCACCCATGTCGTAGCGGTGATCGGCCAGGCTTGCGGACCCGGAGCGTTGGTCATGATCAGATTGAAGTCCTGCGCGTGCGACCAATCCGCCGTGTCGGCGGCGGCCTGGAAGGTATTCGCTTCCGGCTGCACGAACTGGCCGGCGGCGTTCTTCATCAGCGTAAAGCTCATCTTGTTCTGCAGGGCGTAGGCGTATTCGACGTAACCGACGCTGTTGCGGATCTGCTTGACGTACGCGGCGACGCCTTCGTTGCCCTTGCCGCCCACGCCGCTCGGCCACTGCACCGCCGTGCCTTCACCCACCTTCGATTTCCAGGTCGGCGAGATCTTCGACAGGTAATTGGTGAAATTGAACGTCGTACCGGAACCGTCGGAGCGGTGCACGATCGTGATGCGCGCGTCCGGCAGTTGCATGCCGGGATTCAGGGCCGCGATCGCAGGATCGTTCCAGGTCTTGATCTCTCCCAGGAACATCCCCGCCAGCACGGCGCCATCGAGTTTCAGTCGACCCGCGCCGACCCCTTCGATGTTGACTACCGGAACGATGCCGCCGATCACCACCGGGAACTGACCGAGACCCGAATGCTTCAATTCGTCCGCCGCAAGAGGCTTGTCGGACGCGCCGAAATCGACGGTGCCGGCCTTGATCTGTGCGATGCCGGCGCCCGATCCGATCGACTGGTAGTTGACATGATTGCCGGTCTGCGTGCTGTAGGCCGCCGACCATTTCGAGAGCACCGGATAGACGAAGGTCGAGCCCGCGCCGGTGATGTCGGTGGCGTGGGCCGATGCGCCGAACAGCGCGACAAGGGAGAAGGCTGCGAGACGGGTCTTGAACGAGATGCGGTTGAGCACGTCGGATTCCTCCTGGCTGTGTGACCGCCGTATTTGAACGCGCGCCTGTTACAGGCCCGTGTGTGCAACATTGCAGGTTCGTGACAACGCATCTGTCGCACAACCGTAAAGAAAGATGCACATGCATGAAACGAAAACATCGCAGGCTTGCCGCCGCGGTTACTCATCCATCAGGGAGACTTTCATGCGTTCCAAAGTGCTCACGGCGACGATCGCCCTCGTTCTCGGCGCCACCGGTTTTTCGGCAACCACGACGGCCTTCGCGCAATCTGCGGATGGCGACAGCGCCGAGATCGCGCAACTGAAGCAGCAGCTCGCGGCCGTGCAAGCCAAGCTGGACGAGCTCGAGCAACGCACGGACGCGCAGTCGGACATCAACGTCAGCACGCAACAGAACATCGAGGCGATGCAGCAGAAGCAGGAGTCGCAGGAGAAGTCCACCGATTGGTTCAGCAGCACCAAGATCAGCGGGACGTCGTTCATCGATTTCACCAACATCGACCAGACCAAAAACGGCAGCAAGACCGATGCTTCGGGAAGCGGCCTGGACGTCAAGCGCTTCTATCTTTCCATCGATCACAAATTCAACGACATCTGGTCGGCGAACCTCACAACGGACTTCAACTACACCAGCGTCACCGGCGAAACCCAGTTGTTCGTGAAGAAAGCCTACCTGCAGGGAACGTTCGATCCGATGTTCACGCTGCGGGTGGGTTCGGCCAACATGCCGTGGATTCCGTTCGTCGAGGACTACTACGGCTACCGCTTCGTCGAGAACACGCTGATCGACCGCGTCAAGTTCGGCGCTTCGGCGGATTGGGGCGTGCATGCGCTCGGCGACAATGGCGTCTTCGATTACGCAGCCTCCATCGTGAACGGCGGCGGTTACAAGAACCCGACGCGCTCCAACAGCGTGGATTTCGAGGGTCGCGTGGGTGTCACGCCGGTTCCGGGGCTGGTCTTCGCGGTCGGTGGTTACACGGGAGATCTGGGCAAGGACACCAAATCCACCCCGGCATTGCACGATGCGCACAGGTACAACGGGGTGATCGCATACAACGCCAACAACCTGCGCCTGGGCGCGGAGTATTTCAAGGCGAACAACTGGACGACCGTCAGTTCGCCGGCTACCGATTCGGCGGACGGCTGGTCTTTGTGGGGCAGCTACGATTTCGGCACGGCGGCGCTGTTCGCTCGCTACGACCGCGTCAACCCCAGCAAGGATCTCGATCCCAGCCTGGAGGACACCTATTACAACCTGGGCCTGGCGTTCCCGATCACCAAGGGCGTGCGCCTCGCGGTCGCATACAAGAACGAATCTCTGCGCGACGACACCACCACCGATACCAAGACGCGGGAAATCGGCGCCTGGGGCGAAGTGAAGTTCTGAAGTTTCGGCAAGGAAGCAGACAAGGAACACGGCGGGCATGAGGCCCGCCGGGTCCTGGTGTGGATAAAGCATGAACCCGGACAGGCGACCGGTCCCTCGCACCGGAACGGACGCGCAAACGTCGTGCTTGGCGAACGCGGTGCGACGGAGTAGAAATGCGGGTTCGACAAGCATGCTTCGCATGCGGGACCCGCATGGACCAGATTCCTTCGGACGAATCGCTGCACGCGCAGGCCGCCGCGCTGGCCGAAATCCTGCGCGAGCGCAAGCAGATGCTGGCTACCGCCGAATCCTGCACCGGCGGTTGGATAGCGAAGGTGCTTACCGACCTGCCCGGCTCATCCGCGTGGTTCGAGTGCGGAATGGTCGCCTACAGCTACGAAGCCAAGGAAGCGCTGCTCGGCGTGCACCCGCACACGCTGGAGCGCCACGGCGCGGTGAGCCAGGAAACCGCGATCGAAATGGTTTCCGGCGCGCTGGCGCGGTTCGGTGCGAGCATCGCGGTCGCGGTCACCGGAATCGCCGGGCCCTCGGGAGGCACTGTCGACAAACCGGTCGGCACGGTGTGGATCGCGTGGAAGCGACGCGGCGCTTACGCGCACGCCAAGCTGTTCCATTTCGCAGGCGATCGCGAAGCGGTTCGCCGCCAGACCGTGGCGCGCGCGCTGGAGGGCATCCGCGCGCAGTTGTCGGAGTGATTCAACCGGTCAGCAACTGCCGTTCGTGCAGGAAGACACGCGCATCTTCCGCGTCGCCTTCGAACCATGCGCGCGCGGAGCCGAGGCGGAACGAATAGCCCCACGCATCCATGTCGCGGAAAGCGCGTTCGCGGCCGAAGCCACGCAGGGCTTCGGCCAGCACGATCTGCAAATAGCAGGTCGCGTCTTCCTCGATCTGCGAATCGCTGGCGTCGGTGTGGATGCGCGCGCGCCGTTGCGGATCCGCGACCAGCAGGTGACAGGCCTCGTGCAGCAACGAGTGGAGCGGCGTGTCCGAGCGCGCGTAGACGTTCGATCCGATCACGCCCGCTTCGGGCTCGCCCCAGTAGCTGCCTGGAATCGGCGCGCCCTCTTCGACGCGGACCAATTGGAGATCGTGCCGCGCCAGCAATGCTTCGCAGGCATCGAAGCCGATGTCGGCGATGCGCAGCACGCTCGCGCTTGCGTCACGCAACGGCTCACGCCCCGCCCGCGGCCTTGACCGGCCCTTCCGGCAGGGCGACCGACAGCTCCAGCACCTCGTGCTCGCCATCGCGTTCGACGTTGACCTGCACCGCGTCGGGGTCGACGTTGACGTACTTGCGGATCACGGCGAGCAGTTCGCCGCGCAGCAGTGGCAGGTAATCGGGGCCGCCACGCGTGGCGCGTTCCTGCGCGACGATGATGCGCAGGCGCTCGCGTGCGATATTGGCGGTGTTCTTCGGACGCGCGCGGAGGAAATCGAGGATTCTCATCGCTCGCTCCTCAGGTTCCGAACATGCGCTTGAAGAAACCCTTCTTCGGCGCGTCGATGAAGCGCAATTCGACGTCATCGCCGTCCAGCCGCGCCACCGAATCGGCGTACGCCTGGCCTGCGATCGAGCCAGCGTCGTGGATCACCGGTACGCCGGAGTTGGACGCGGCCAGCACCTGCTCGGATTCCGGGATCACGCCCAGCACCGGGATGCCGAGGATTTCCTCGACGTCCTTGACGCTCATCATCTCGCCGGCTTCCACGCGCACCGGGTTGTAGCGCGTCAACAACAAGTGCTGCTTCATCGGCCCGTCGCCGCGCTCGGCGCGGCGCGTTTTCGACGACAGCAAACCGAGGATGCGGTCCGAATCGCGCACCGACGAAACCTCCGGATTGACCACGACGACCGCGCGATCGGCGAAATACATCGCAAGGTGCGCGCCTTTCTCGATGCCGGCCGGCGAATCGCAGATCACGAAATCGAAACCGTCCGCGGCCAATTCGTCCAGCACGCGGCCGACGCCCTCCTGAGTCAGCGCATCCTTGTCGCGCGTCTGCGACGCGGCCAGCACGTACAGATTGTCGAAGCGCTTGTCGCGGATCAATGCCTGCTTCAGCGTGGCCTCGTTGTGGATCACGTTGACGAAGTCGTAGACCACGCGCCGCTCGCAGCCCATGATCAGGTCCAGGTTGCGCAAGCCGACGTCGAAGTCGATGACCGCGACCTTGTAGCCGCGCCTGGCGAGTCCGGTGGCGAGCGAGGCGGACGAGGTGGTCTTGCCCACGCCGCCCTTGCCGGATGTGACGACGATGATTTCGGTCAAGGGTATGTCTCCGTTGAACTTCAGGGGTTCACAAGTTCGCGATCTTCAACTTGCCGTCTTCCAGCGCGATCTGCACCGCGCGGCCTTCGTACTGCTTCGGGATTTCCTCGAACACCCGGTAATGTCCGGCGATCGATACCAGCTCGGCGCGGAATTCGCTGCAGAAAATGCGCGCACGTTCATCGCCCAGCGCGCCCGCGAAGGCGCGCCCGCGCAACGCGCCGTAGACGTGGATATTGCCGTCGGCCAGCACTTCCGCGCCGTTGGCGACCGGCGCGACCACGATGAGGCCGCGTCCACGCGCGTACACCTGCTGGCCGGTGCGCACGGGTTGCGCATGGTGTTGTGAAAGCACGGCCGGGCTCGCGGCGGGCCCGCTCTCCCGATTTTCGACGTTCGATTTTCGATTTTCTCCAGCGGACGGCACCGTTTCGGGCACTGGTGCCGGTTCGGTTGTCGGCGTCTGCGCCGCCCGCTCGTACTGCGCGCGGAACTTGGCGATCAGTGGCAATCCGAGGCGTCGCGCCAGCGCGTCGTTTTCGCTGGTGCCGTAGGCGAGGCCGACAGGCAGCATGCCGGCCGCGCGCACCGCTTCCAGCAACGCGTCGACCTCGCCGTTCTCGGGTTGCCCGGGCAAATGCGAGAGATCCAGCACCACCGCGGCGCGTTCGAACAACTGCGGCGCGGCGCGCACTCGGCGTTCCAGTTCGGCGTGCAGCGCGGCCGCATCGTTGCGGCGCACGCGCACGCTGGCGATGCCCACCTGCCCGAACTTCAGTTCCACCGCGTCAGCGTTTTCGCCGCGGGTACCTGCCGTCACGCTCACGCACCACCCGTTGCCGCGCGCGGCCATTCGATCCGGGCGCGATCGGCCAGCCATGGCTCCGCGGGCAGGCCGCGGGGCCAGGTCTCGCAGACGAACGCATAGCATTCGAGTTGCTTCGCCAGCAGGCACACGCGCCGCCCGTTCTCGGGCATGACCTGCTGACCGACTTCATTGAAGCCGCGGGTGCCGTGGAAGAGCATAGAGACATCGTCGCGCGGCTCCAGGAACACCTCGCAGGCCAGCACCGGCGCGCGCGCCTCGGCGAAACTCTGCACGTCGCTGTAGAACACGCGGCCCAGACCATGGCCGCGGTAGCCGTCGCCGATCACCACGCGATCGATGTAGACGAAGCGCGCGTAGCGTTCGCGGAACCAGCGGAAGTTGGAACTGGCGTGCTCGGCGTCTTCGCGGAGCGCGATCAGGAAACCCGCCAAGCGACCTTCGATTTCGGCCACGCGGAAATAGTCCGCCCGCTCGAAAAAATGCCGCAGGCGTGCGGCATCGAGCGGCAGGATCGCGGCGCCTGCGCCGTTGTTGAGGGCGAGCACGGCATCCAGGTCGGGCTCGCGGACATCACGAATGACAACGGACATTGCAACTCCCAGGCGTTCATCCGTGAACGCGAAACTCGAAACGCGGCCGTTCCGTGGACGCACTTTCCGGAATTTTTACCCGACTCCACCCGTCCGGGGACTTGGGAATCAAGAAACGCGCCAACCATCGAGGCCGGCGCGGAGCATCGGCAAATTATGACACGCGCCGCGCGGCCGGTCATGCTGCGGAGCATCGGCGACCGCAATGTGACCGGTCGGGAACGAGCGAGTTCCGCCGCACGCCGGCGCGCAGCAGGGCGCGGCCGGTTGTCATATCATCGCGGCGTGTTGCCGCGCCACGCCCTGAACCACATCCGCCTGCTGCGCTACGCGGGCTTGTTTACCTATGCCTGCGTGGGCGTGCCTCTGATCAGCCGCGACTGGATGCTCTCGCGTCTGGGCAATTCGCAGGTGCCCGACCAGTTCGACCAGCTGCAGCAGCAGGTCCGCTCGCATACCGACGTGCTGCTGTGGGCGGTGTGCTACGTGATCTTCGGCGTGGTGTACTGGCTGCTGACGCGCGACCTGGGCTCGCGCCGCCACTGGGCCGCGAAGCTGCTGGGCCTGGTGGTGCTGACGGGCGCGGCGATCGCGATCGGCTGGTTCTCGCAGAGCGGACTGTCCGCGTTGCTGCTGATGGTGGTGTGCGTGGTGTTGCCGCTGCTGTTGCCCTTGTCGATCGGCGTGGTCTGGCTGGTGCTGCAGAATCTCGCCTTGATACCGGTGTTCGCCAGCTTCCCCGGCTTCGATGCGGCCAAGGCGAGCCTGCAGGTGAGCCTGTATTTCAGTTTCTCGGTGATCACCTTCATCGCATCGATGGTAGCCAGCCAGCAGGCCGAGGCGCGCGAGGAACAGCGCCGGTTGAATTCCGAACTGCGCGCCACCCGCGCGCTGCTGGCCGAATCCAGCCGGATCTCCGAGCGCATGCGGATCGCGCGCGAACTGCACGACCTGATCGGCCATCACCTGACCGCGCTCAGCCTCAACCTCGAAGTCGCCAGCCACCTCTCTGCCGCGCCGGCGGCCGAACACGTGGAGAAGGCGCAGAGCACCGCCAAGCGATTGCTGAGCGACGTGCGCGAGGTGGTCAGCGAATTGCGCGACGACGACGCGATCGACCTCACCGACGCATTGCGCAACATCACCGAAGGCGTGCCGGGCCTGCACGTGCACCTGGAGTTGCCGCCTCGCTTCTCGGTGGACGACCCGCACCGCGCGCAAGTGCTGCTGCGCTGCGCGCAGGAGATCGTCACCAACGCGGTTCGGCATGCCGGCGCGAAGAACCTGTGGTTGTGTTTCGAGCGCACCGCCGACGGCATGCTGGCGTTGAAGGCGCGCGACGACGGCCACGGCGCAAGCGAGCTGAAGCCGGGGAACGGCCTGAGCGGCATGCGCGAACGCCTGGCCGAAGTGGGCGGCCGGCTGGTGATCGACACCGCGCGCGACCGGGGGTTCAGGCTGGAAGCATCGATGCCGATAGAAAACGCCACCTGAGGGCGGCGCCGTCATTTCATGGGGAGTGTGTTGAATGATTTCGGTGTGCCTTGTTGACGACCAGAATTTGGTGCGTCAAGGAATAAGATCGCTGCTGGAACTCTCGCCGGATATCCGCGTGGTGGCGGAGTGCGTGGATGGCGCGCAGGCGCTGGAAACGATTCCCGGATTGAATCCCGACGTGGTGCTGCTGGACATGCGCATGCCCGGCAAGAGCGGGCTTGACGTGCTCAATGCCTTCGCCGCCAAGGGCGCGGTGCCACCGACGATCATCCTCACCACCTTCGACGACGACCAACTGGTGCTTGCCGGTTTGAAAGCCGGCGCCCGTGGTTATTTGTTGAAAGACGTCTCGCTGGATCAACTGGTGGAAGCGGTGAAGACCGTTGCCGCCGGCGGCTCGCTGATCGCGCCGATGGTGACGCAACGATTGCTGGCCGGCATCGGCCGCATGCAGAACCAGTTCACCAGCCTCGAGCAGCCCGATCCGCTGACCGAACGCGAAACCGAAATCCTGCGCCTGATGTCCGGCGGTTACAGCAACAAGGAGATCGCCAACTCGCTGGGCGTGGCCGAAGGTACGGTCAAGAACCACGTCTCGAACATCCTCTCCAAGCTCGGCGTGCGGGACCGCACCCGCGCTGTGCTGAAGGCGCTGGAGTTGGGGATCGTGTGATTTTATGCTTCTGGGTAGTTGTTAATGACAAACTCGGAGAAACTGAAACTCGCTCGCGAGCACTTCAAGGCTCTGGGCATAGGTCCCCTCACGGGCGCGCCACCGATTCTGCGCGCGCTCTGGCTCGTAGGCATTCCCGCACCGCCCATGGTTTTTTGGCGCTTCAGCGCGATTGCATTATTTACTGGTTTATTCTTTGGCGTTTGCTTTAGTGCCGCCATGTGGATCATCTTTCGAGCTCAAGGCGTGTCATGGTGGATCATTGTTGGAGCTTCAGCCTTGGCCGGGGCCGCGTTCGGGCTCAGCAACGCTCAACGTTCACGGGCATTGGCGCGTAGGTTCGCTTTGCCATTGTGGCCAGAGTATTCTGGACAGCCTGCGGTGCTTCCTGAAAAGATTGATCAACGCCATACAACAATTTCCTTCTTTGGCGAATCCGAAACACCTTCACATTTTTCAAAATTCGTTCCATGCCCATACTGTGGCCACAGTATGCGCCTTGGTCTGACGTGGTTCATCCCGAGGTGGCTCGGTCAACGCGTGACGTGTCCCAATTGCCATGAGCGTTGCGTTTTGTGGTTTTCGATACGTGTGGCTGGTTCCATTTGCGGGTTTATTGCCGGAATGGTTGTGATTGCGCTGTCGGTCACTGCAATGATCTTCAGCGACTATATAAATACGGTTGCCGCTTTCGCCTCGGTGATAATTGCCGTACTTGTTTGGACAATTGTAAAAACGTTTGTGTCCTACAAGTATTGCGCGCTGGTGAAGCCGGTGTTGCCAGTGTAAATCGGTGTGCCGCTCAGAATCGAGCCACACAAAAGCGGCGCACTCTGTGCGCGACACCCTCATCCGGCCTTCGGCCACCTCCTCCCGCAAGCGGGAGAAGGGAAGCTGGATTCCGGGTTCCGCGTTTGCACGCGGCCCCGGAATGACGAATCAGGGTGAAGGACCGGCTTCGGTTCCATCCGAACGATCGCCCAGCAATCTCCTCACCACGACATAAAACACCGGCACCAGCAGCAGGCCGAGCAGGGTGGCGCCGAGCATGCCGCCGATCACGCCGGTGCCGATCGCGTGGCGGCTGTTGGCGCCGGCGCCGGTCGAGATCGCCAGCGGCAGCACGCCGAGGATGAAGGCGATCGAGGTCATCAGGATCGGGCGCAATCGGATGCGGCAGGCTTCCAGCGTGGCCTTCAACAGGCCGACACCCTGCTTTTGCATGTCCACCGCGAAGGCCACGATCAGGATCGCGTTCTTGGCCGACAGGCCGATGATCGCGATCAATCCGATCTTGAAATAAACATCATCCTGCAGGCCGCGCATGCTGGTGAGCGCGGCCGCACCCAGCACGCCCAGCGGGACTACCAACAGCACCGCGACCGGAATCGACCAGCTTTCGTAGAGCGCGGCCAGGCACAGGAAAACCACGATGATCGACAGGCCGAACAGCATCGGCGCCTGCGCGCCGGAGATGATTTCCTGCAGCGACTGGCCCGACCACTCGTAGCCGATGCCGTTGGGCAGGTACTTCGCCACCAGTTCCTGCATCGCGGAGATCGCGTCGCCCGAGCTGTAGCCGGGTCCCGGCGTTCCGGTGAGCGCGATCGAACCGAAACCGTTGTAGCGATCCAGCTCCGGCGGTGCGAGCGTCCATTTCGTAGACACCACGCTCGAAAGCGGCACCATCGCGTCGTTCGACGAGAGCGTGTAGAAATTGCCGATGTCCTCCGGTTTCATGCGGTAGGGCGCGTCGGCCTGCATCTCCACGCGCAGCACGCGGCCTTGGTAGTAGAAATCGTTGGCGTACACCGGCGAAAGCATCAACTGGATCGCGTTGTACACGTCGCTGACGGAAAGGCCCATCGATTGCGCCTGCACGCGATCGACCTTCATCTGCAACGTGGGCGCGTCTTCCAGGCCGTTGGTGCGCACGTTCTGCAGGCGCTTGTCCTTCGCGGCCTCAGCGATCAGCTTGTCGCGCGCGGCGACCAGCGCATCGTGTCCCAGCCCCGAGCGATCCTCCAGTTCGAAGTCGAAACCGGCGAACTGGCCTAGCCCGCGGATCACCGGGCGATTGAGCGCGACGACTTGTGCCTCGCGGATCTTCGAGAATTTCCGGTTGAGCATTTCGATCAGCTCGTTGGCGGTGTGCTTGCGCTGGTCCCAATCCTTCAGGTGCACGAACGCCATGCCGACGTTGTCGCCGTTGCCGAGGAAGCTGAAGCCGCCCACGGTGAAGGCGTTGCCGACGTCGGGATCGTCGACCACGATCTTCTCGACCTGGCTGACCACCGCACTGGTGCGATCCATGGTGGCGCCCGGTGGCAACTGCACGGTAACGAAGACCTCGCCCTGGTCTTCTTCCGGCACGAAGCTGGAAGGCAGATGCCACAGGAGCAGCCCGGCGACGAGCACCGCCGCGAAGTAGCCCATCATCCAGCGCGGCGTGTGGTGGATCGCCTTGCCCAGACGCGAGATGTAGTGCCGGGCCATGCTCTCGTAACCGTTGTTGAACTTGCGCAGGAACCAGCTGGTGTGCTCGTGTTCCGGGCGCAGCAGGCTGGCACACAACGCCGGCGTGAACGACAGCGCCATCAGCGCGGACAGCCCCATCGACACCGCGATCGTCATGGCGAACTGGCGATAGATCGCGCCGACGCTGCCGGGCATCAGCGCGGCGGGGATGAACACCGAGGCGAGCACCGTGGTCACGGCGATCACCGCGCCGGTGATCTGGGTCATGCCCTTGCGCGTGGCTTCCTTCGGCGAAAGGCCTTCCTCGCGCATGATGCGCTCGACGTTCTCGACCACCACGATCGCATCGTCCACCACGATTCCGATCGCCAGCACCAGGCCGAACAGGCTGAGCACGTTGATCGAAAAACCGAGCGCGTACATGCCGATGAAGGCACCGGTGAGCGCAACCGGCACGACCAGCGTGGGGATCAGCGTCGCGCGCAGGTTCTGCAGGAAGAGCAGCATCACGATGAACACCAGCACGATCGCTTCGCCGAGCGTCTTCACCACTTCGATGATCGACACCTTGACGAAGCCGGTGGTATCCACCGGGACCGACCAGACCACGCCGGGCGGAAAGTTCTTCGCGAGCTGGTCCATGCGCTCGCCCACTGCCTTGGCCACGGTCAACGCATTCGCACCGGGCAGCAACGAAACGCCGAAGGCCGCCACCGGCTTGCCGTCCAGCCGCGAGAAATTGCCGTAGTTGTAGGAACCCAGTTCGACTCGGGCGACGTCGCCCAGCCGCACCACGCTGCCGTCGCTGTTCGCGCGCAGGATGATGTTGCGGAATTGCGCGGGCGTGCTGAAGCTCGATTCGGCCGAAACCGTGGCGGTGATGCCCTGGCCGGGGACCGTCGGCCGCGCGCCGATCGAACCCGCCGCGAACATCACGTTCTGCGCGCGCACCGCGTTCAACGCATCGCTCGCCGTGAGTCTGTAGCCCTGCAATTTCAGCGGATCGAGCCAGATCCGCATCGCGAATTCTGAACCGAACTGGTTGGTCGAGCCCACGCCTTCGAGGCGCGAGATCGGATCGAGCAATTGCGAGGCGATCAGGTTGTTGAGCGCCATGGTGTCCATGCTGCCGTCCTTCGACTGCAGCGCGATGATCTCGAGGAAGCCGGTTCCGGATTTGCGCACCGTGACGCCGAGGTTGTTCACCGCGGCGGGCAGGCGCGGCTGGGCGGCGTTGACCGCGTTCTGCGTCTGCACCGCGGCGGTGTCGAGATTGGTGTCGTTGGTGAAGTAGAGCGTCAGGTTGGCCGAGCCGGTCGAGTTGGACGAGGATGTGAAGTAGAGAAGGTTGTCGATGCCGGACAGGTTCTGTTCGATCACCTGCGTCACCGTGCTCTGGATCACCTGCGCATTGGCGCCGGGATAGTTCGCACGGATCTGCACGCTGGGCGGGGCGATCGGCGGATAGGCCTCGATCGGCAGGTTGAAGATCGCGATCGTGCCGCCCAGGGTGATCAGGATCGCGATCACCCAGGCGAAGACCGGACGGTCGATGAAGAATTGGGGCATTCGACAGGTGCCTTTTCGATTGCCGTTCGCCCTGAGCGCAGGCGCGAAACGCCGGAGTCGAAGGGCAAATCGCGGACGCTTCGACTCCGCTTGCTGCGCAAGCCACGCTCAGTACGAACGGTTCATTCGTTTTCCGTTGTACTTGATTCCGCCGGCGCATTCGCATCCGGCGTATCCACCACCGGTTGCACCTTGCTGCCGGGCTGGGTCTTCTGCACGCCGGAGACGATCACGCGGTCGCCGTCGTCCAGGCCGCTTTCGACCACCCACTGCGAGCCGCGCTGACCGTCCAGCACGACGCGCCTGCTGCTCACCACATCATTTGCGCCGACCACGTACAGGTACGCACCCTGCGCATCGCGTTGCACCGCGGCCTGCGGCACTTCCATCGCGTGGTGGCGCATGCCGAGCGTCAGGCGCAGCTTGACGAACATGCCGGGCAGCAGCGTGCGCTCCGGATTGGGCACGATCGCGCGCAACGACACCGCGCCGGTCTGCGGATCGACCGCGAGGTCGGCGAAGTTCAGGGTGCCTGCGTGTGGATACACGCTGCCGTCGGGCAGTACGACTTCGACGCGTGCTCGGCCCGGCGCGGCCAGTTGCAGGTCGCCGGATTTCTGCGCGCCCCGCAAAGTCTCGACTTCCGCCATCGGCTGGCTGAATTCGACGTAGACCGGATCGATCTGCTGCACCGTCGTCAGCGGATTCGCGTCCGTCGGGGATACCAACGCGCCTTCGGTGACGTTGGCCATGCCGGCGCGGCCCGCGATCGGCGCGGTGATCGTCGCGTATCCGAGGTTGATGCGCGCGTTCTCGACATTGGCCTGTGCCGCCGTTGCTGCCGCGCGCGCGCTCTCGGCTGCAGCGACGGCATCGTCCAGATCCTGTCTGGCGATCACGCCGCGCGTGGCCAGTTCGCGCATGCGTTTCGCCTTCGCCTCATCGTCGTGCGCGGCTGCATCTGCCTGCGCATACAAGCCCTGCTGCGAGCGCAACGTGGCCTGAAGCGGCGCGGGATCGATGCGAAACAACACATCGCCCGCCTTGACGTCCGTACCTTCGGTGTACACGCGTTGCAAGACGATACCCGTGACGCGCGTGCGCACCTGCGCGACGCGCGTGGCGGCGAGGCGCCCGACGAAATCGCGCACCAGCGGCACGCTTTGCGCGTGCACGGTCACCACGCCGACCTGCGGCGGGGGCGGCGGAGGCGGTTCGGAATGGCCGCAGGCGGCGAGCGCGAACACCGGCAACAAAAAACAAGCGCTGCGCAACGGACGTGGCGGCATCGGGGTTTCTCAACCGGACAGACTGGTAATTATCCGGCAATTCAACCGGCGGCGTCCGTAGGCCAAGGGTCATGCGTAAAGAAGGGTAAAGCGCGGGGGTGCGGGATACATGAAATGGCGAAGTCGATCTCCGCCTTTCCCTCTTCCGGTCTCCGCGTCACGCCACTTCGTGTACCACGACGCGGTCGCGGCCTTCGCGCTTTGCGCGATACAGCGCCTGGTCGGCGACGCGTTTCAGCTCCTCGGGCGTCGTGCCGTCGTTCGGGTAGATCGCGAGGCCGATCGAAACCGAGGGCGCGGGCAGCCGCTGGTTGCGATGGCGCAGTTCCAGTTTCGACGTGGCCGAGCGGATCGCCTCGGCGCGTTCGAGTGCGTGCGCCGCGTCCATTTCCAGCAGTACCACGGTGAATTCCTCGCCGCCGTAGCGGCAGGGGATGTCTTCGCCCCGGCAGAGCTGAGCCAGCATCGCGCCGAACTGCGCGAGCAAGGCGTCGCCCGCGTCGTGGCCGTGGCGGTCGTTGTAGCGCTTGAAGTGATCCAGATCCAGCATCAGCAGCGCGAGTTGTCCCTTGCGCCGGTCCGCACGCGTCAATTCCCGCGGCAGCGAAGCCTCGAGATATCTGCGGTTGAACAGCCCGGTGAGCGGATCGCGTATCGATTCTTCGCGCAGGGTCTGCTGCAGGCGCAGGTTGGCGATCGCCAGCGCGAGCTGGTCGCCAACGGTCATCAGCAATTCGTGCACGCTCGAATCGAGCAGGTGATCGGCGACAAGGCTGAGCACGCCTAGCGTCTGTCCTTGCGCCGACAGCGGCAGGCACAGCGTGTGGCCGGCGGTGACGCCGGCGTGCACCAGGTGCGGGCACGCGGGCGCGGCGATTTCGCCGAGGCCCGGATGCGGCTGGCTGCGGCGCAGCGCCCAGCAATCATCCGGCGCGAACACGCCCTCGGCCAGATCCGCTCCGCGAGGGCCCCATTGCACGCGCGGCTCGATCAGGTTTTGCGAAGGATTGATCAACGCGAAGCAACCGGACATTTCGGGCAGCAGCGGCGGCAACGAACGTTCGATCACCGCGATCGCTTCGTCCGGCGCCCGGCAGCTTTGCAGCATTTCGCCGAGCAGCGAGAGGCGACGCAGCGTCTCCGCCAGTTGCCGGGCCTCGCCCAGAGCCTTCTGCAATTCCCAGGAACCTTGCTCGAGACTGCGCTCGATGCGCAGACGTTTGCGGTGCTCGGAGGTGATGGTGAAGAACGCGCGCAGCATCAACGCCAGCACCGTGAGCGTGGCGAATGCCGCGGCGATCCCGACGTACAGCGCGCTTCGATCGCGGTGCGCCTGCCGCGCCTCCAGCAGGTGCGTTTCCTCGGCGCGCATCGCGTCGGTGAGATCGTGGATCGGGTGGCTCGGCTGGTTGATCAGCTCCAGCACATCCGCATGTGCGGCCGCCGGTCCGCGCACGCGGTAATCGTTGATGATGGTCTCGTAGTCCTTGCGGCGGGCCGCAATCAGCGCGCGCAAGCGCGCGACATTGGCCGTCTGCGCAGGATTGTCCGAGGTCAAATCGGCGAGCACTTCCACATCGCGTTCGGCGTCGGCGACAGCGTGGTAATAGCTGATGGCCGAATCGTCGTCGCCTGTCCAGCCGTAGCTGCGCGCCTGCGCTTCGGCCAGGCGCAGATCGCTCATTACCATCACGATCCGCTCGCGCACCTGATAGGCGTGCACCGTCCATCCCTGGTAGCTCGCGTACTCGCGAGCGCTGTAGACGCCGGCGGCGGCAAGTACCAGCACCAGCGCCGCGCCCGCGGAGAACTTCCAGATGAGCGGCCGCGTGAAACGCCAGTAGCGCTCGCGGACCGACTGCGGCGCTGGATTCGACAGGTGGGCGGGCGCTATCCTTGTCGTCCCTGCATCGCCCGTATTGTCAGCGATCTCTGCCATGAATGACCTTCGCGCCCCGCACGGGGCGGTCGATCTGGCTGCCGTCCTCGAACAGGTACGCAGCAAGTTTCCGGCCAATTGTCAGTCGCTTGCACAAACTTTCTTGAAATCGTGCGGCTCCGGGATCGCCCCCGAGGAATGGGCCGAGCGTAGCGCATCCGAATGGGGTTCGCTGCTGGCCGACTTGTTCATTTTCATGAAGACGCGCCAGCCGGGGCGCACGCTGGTGCGCGCGTTCAGCCCCGAGCCCGGAGCGAACGGCCGGGAAGGGGCCGGTTCGGTGGTGCAGATCGTCACCGAAGACATGCCGTTCCTGGTGGACACGGTGAGCATGGCGATCGCCGGCGCGCGTCTGCAGGCGCACCGCCTGATCCATCCGGTGCTGTGCGTGAAGCGCGACCCGCGCGGCGAGCTGGTCGCCGTCGACGACGATTGCGACGATGCGCAGCGCGAATCGTTGATGCACGTCGAGATCGACCGCATCCCCGACGGAGAACTCCGGCAACTGCAGGCCTCGATCGAGGCCGCGTTCAACGACGTGCGCGCGGCGGTCGAGGACTGGCGCGCGATGCGCGACAAGATGCTGGAGATCGCCGAAGCGCTGCCGCAGCGGCGCATGCCGTTCAACGCGGAGGAAGTCGCCGAGGCGCAGGCCTTCCTGCGCTGGGCGGCGGACGAGCACTTCACCTTCCTGGGTTACCGCGAATACGCGGTGGTGCCGGCCGACGGCGACGAATTGCTGAAGGCGAAGGCCGAGTCAGGCCTGGGGATCCTGCGCAGCATGGACCTCGCGGTCGCGCCGCGTTCGCTGAAATCGCTGGCGGCGAGCCGGTTGCCGGTGTCGGGCTCGATGGATGCCATCATCCTGACCAAGACCAATGCGCGCGCGCGCGTGCATCGTCCGGGTTACATGGACTACATCGGCGTGCTCTGCTTCGACGACAAGGGCAAGCCGATCGGCGAGCAGAGGTTCCTCGGCCTGTTCACGTCCACCGCCTACATGCGCCGTCCGCAGGACGTGCCGCTGGTACGGCAGAAGGTCGAAGCGGTGATGCAGCGCTGCGGCCTGCGCCGCGATTCGCATTCCGGCAAGGCGATGCGGCACATCCTGGAAACCTTGCCGCGCGACGAGTTGTTGCAGTCCTCGGCCGACGAGCTGTCCGCGCTCAGCACCGGCATTTTCGACCTCAAGGATCGCGCCCGCCCGCGCCTGTTCGTGCGCCGCGACGCGTACGGGCGGTTCTTCTCCTGCCTGGTGTTCATCCCTCGCGATCATTTGATGCGCGGCATGCGCGAGAAAGTCGAGGCGATGTTGAAGGAGACGCTGCACGGCGAACGCGTGGATTCCACCATCGAGATCGGCGAATCGCCGCTGGCGCGCCTGCACGCGGTGGTGCGCCCGCGCGCCGGCGAGCACCCCGGTTACGACCTAGCGGCGATGGAAGCGAAACTCGCTCGGATCGTGCGCAACTGGCACGACGACCTGCGCGATGCGCTGGTCGAACGCGTCGGCAACGAGCGCGGCGCGCGGCTGCTGGCACGTTACGGTCGTGCGCTCTCGACCGGCTACATCGAGGAAGTCACCCCGCAACGAGCCGCCCAGGACGTGGAAACGCTGGCCGAACTGTCCGGCGAAAACGACATCCGCCTGCGCCTGTACCGCTCGCATGACCGCGACGAGCTGCACTTCAAGATCTTCCGTAGCGGTCCCGACATCGCGCTGTCCGAAGTGCTGCCGCTGCTGGAGAACGCCGGGCTGAAGGTGCTGACCGAACAGGTCTACACGCTGGAGGCCAAGGATGCGGCGCTGTGCATCCAGGACGTCACGGTGCAGGCCGCGAAACCCCTGGTCTTCGACATCGGCGAGCTGCACGAGAATTTCGAATCGGCCTTCGAGGCGATCTGGCGCGGCCGCGCCGAAAACGACGGCTTCAACAAATTGCTGTTGCACGCCAGGCTGTCGTGGCGGCAGGTAGCGGTGCTGCGCGCCTACTGCAAGTACCAGCAGCAGGTCGGCACCACGTTCTCGCAGGCTTACATGGAGGAAACGCTCAACGACTACCCGCTGATCGCGGGCTTGCTGATCGAATTGTTCGAGGCGCGCTTCGATCCCGCGCGCGACAACGAAGGTGAGGCCGCCCGGCAGGCCGCGCAAAAGCGCCTGCAGGGCGAACTGGATGCGCTGTTGCCCGAAGCGGTCCGCAAGCGCGAGCCGGATTTCGCCGGGCAGGTCAGCGGATTGCGCGCGCTGCCGCGCGAGCAACAGGTCGAAGGCCTGGTCGTCACCATCAAGACCCTGCTGGAGAACGTTTCGAGCCTGGACGAGGACCGCATCCTGCGCGGGTTCATGGCACAGATTCGCGCCACGCTGCGCACCAATTATTTCCAGGCGCACGAGGGCCGGCCGGCCGAATATCTCTCCTTCAAGTTCGATTCGCACCAGGTGCCGGACATTCCGAAGCCGGTTCCGTATCGCGAGATCTGGGTCTATGCGCCGCGCGTCGAAGGCGTGCACCTTCGTTTCGGCCCGGTGGCGCGTGGCGGCCTGCGCTGGTCGGATCGCCGCGAGGATTTCCGTACCGAAGTGCTGGGACTGGTCAAGGCGCAGATGGTGAAGAACACCGTGATCGTGCCGGTGGGTTCCAAGGGCGGCTTTTTCGTCAAGCGCCCGCCCGCCGGCGGCGACCGCGACGCGATCCAAGCCGAAGGCATCAGTTGCTACAAGCTTTTCATCAACGGCCTGCTCGACATCACCGACAACATCGTCGATGGCAAGGTCACGCATCCGCAAGACGTGGTGCGCCATGACGGCGATGATCCGTATCTCGTGGTCGCGGCCGACAAGGGCACGGCCACGTTCTCCGACATCGCCAACGGCATCGCCATCGAACACGGCTTCTGGCTGGGCGACGCGTTCGCCTCCGGCGGGTCGGCAGGCTACGACCACAAGGCCATGGGCATCACCGCCAAGGGCGCGTGGGAGTCGGTGAAGCGCCACTTCCGCGCGCTGAGCCGCGACTGCCAGTCGCAGGACTTCACCTGCGTCGGCATCGGAGACATGTCGGGCGACGTGTTCGGCAACGGCATGCTGCTGTCGAAGCACACGCGCCTGCTCGCCGCATTCGACCACCGCCACATCTTCCTCGACCCCGATCCGGATGCGGCGGCGTCTTTCGCCGAACGCGAGCGCATGTTCAAACTGCCGCGCTCGAGCTGGGACGACTACGACAAGTCGAAGATCAGCGCGGGCGGCGGCGTGTATGCGCGTTCGTTGAAATCCATCCCGGTATCGAAGGAAGTGCGCTCGGTGCTCGGCATCGGCAACGACGTCGAACAGCTGACGCCCGTCGAACTGATGCACGCGATATTGAAGTCGCCGGTGGACCTGCTGTTCAACGGCGGCATCGGCACCTACGTCAAGGCGGCCACGGAAACGAACGCCGATGCAGGCGACCGCGCCAACAATGCGCTGCGCATCGACGGCCATGAATTGCGTTGCAGGATCGTGGGCGAGGGCGGCAACCTCGGGTTCACCCAGAAGGGCCGCATCGAGGCCGCGCAGCACGGCGTCCTGCTCAATACCGACTTCATCGACAACTCCGCCGGCGTGGACACCTCGGACCACGAGGTCAACATCAAAATCCTGCTTAACGACGCGGTACAGCGCGGCGAACTCGACACGGAGCAGCGCAACGCGCTGCTGGCCTCGATGACCGACGAAGTCGAGAAACTGGTGCTGTGGGACAACTACCGGCAGAACGTCGCGCTTTCGTTGATGGAGCACATGTCGGTAAGCCGGCTGGGGTCCAAGGCGCACTTCATCCGCACGCTGGAAGCGCACGGACAACTGGATCGGCAGATCGAATCGCTGCCTTCGGACGCGGAGCTGGCAGAGCGCAAGGCGCGTCACCTCGGGTTGACGCGCCCCGAACTGTGCATCCTGCTGTCCTACGCCAAGATCGTGCTGTACCAGCAGTTGCTGGATTCGGACGTGCCCGAGGATCCGTGGCTGTCGCACGAACTGGAACGCTATTTTCCAAAGCCGCTGCGCGAGAAGTATTCCATCAACATGCAACGGCACCGGCTGAAACGCGAAATCATCGCGACCGCCGTCACGAATTCGATGATCAACCGCATGGGCGCGACTTTCATGTTGCGCATGCAGGAAGACACCGGACAGTCGCCTGCGGCCGTCGCCAAGGCCTACACCGCCGCGCGCGAGATCCTGGGTGCGCGCGAATTCTGGGCGCGCATCGAGGCGCTGGACGGCACCGTCGCCGAAGGCACTCAGGTCGACGCGTTGCTGAAGATCTGGGCGCTGCTGCGGCACATGACGCGTTGGCTGTTGAACAAGCCCGGTACCGTGCTGGACATCGCCGGCCTGGTCGAACGCTATCATCCCGGCATGGAAGCGTTGCGTGCAGCGCTGCCGGCGGCGCTCACGCCGACGGGTCGCGCCTCCTTCGACGTGGACATGGAGAAGTGGCAAGGGCTCGGTTTTCCGGATCAGCTGGCCGAGGATCTCGCCGAGGTGCCGGTGCTGGCGGTGGCGCTGGACATCGTCGAAACCTCGCGCGAATCCGGGCAGCCGATCGAAAAGGTGGCGCGCGTGTTCTTCGAACTGGGCGAAGCGCTCGACATCGAATGGCTCCGCGGCCAGATCGAGGCGCTGCCCGTCGAGAGCGGCTGGCACGCGCAGGCGCGTGGTTCGCTGCGCGACGAACTGGCGGCGCAGCAGCGCGCGCTGGCGAACCAGGTGCTGGCGAGCGAGGCGGCCAGGGGCGCGGGCGGCGTGGCGGCGTGGCTCGACCGCGACGATCCCGCGCTGAAGTTCACCCGCTCGATGCTGGACGAAATCCGCACGCAGAACGTGGACTATCCGATCGCGTCCGTCGCGTTGCGCAGGCTGGCGCAGTTGGCGCAGGCGGGATAGGCCGGGTGGGGAAGCAGGTGGAGCGGCGCGGCCGCTGATCTTTCGCCTGCCGCATCACTCCTCCCGCCTCCCGTTTTGCGGCACACTTCGCCCATGCCGCAGCTCTCCGCCAAGCCCCGGGTTGCCTTCGTCGCCTCGCAATCCGCCAAGGCGCGCGATGCGGCGCGCGCGCTGGGTGCGCGTTACGGCGATGCGCCGCTGGACGAGGCCGAACTGATCGTGGCGCTGGGCGGCGACGGTTTCATGCTGCGCACCCTGCATGAACACCGCGATCGCGGCCTGCCCGTGTATGGCATGAAGCTCGGCCGCGTCGGTTTCCTGATGAACCAGTTCGAGCCCGACTCGCTGGAGCGCCGCCTGGCTGATGCGCATCCGGCGGTATTGCATCCGCTGGAGATGCGCGTGCTGCGCTCCGAGGGAGGCGAAACCCGCGCGCTGGCGTTCAACGAAGTGTCTCTGCTGCGCCAGACCAACCAGGCCGCGCACGTCGAGGTCGCCCTGAACGGCACGGTGAAGATCGAGAACCTGATCTGCGACGGCGTGCTGGTCGCCACGCCGGCAGGTTCGACCGCGTACAACCTGTCGGCCCATGGTCCGATCCTGCCGCTTGACGCCAACGTGCTGGCGCTGACGCCGATCAGCCCGTTCCGCCCGCGCCGCTGGCGTGGCGCGCTGCTGCCGTCGTCGACCGAAGTGCGCCTGCGCACGCTCGAACCCGGACACCGCCCGCTGAGCGCCACGGCCGACTTCATCGAGGTGCGCCATGCGCTGCAAGTGACCGTGCGCGAAGCGCGCGAACACGCCGTCACCCTGCTGTTCGATCCCGAGCACAACCTGGCGCAGCGGATCTTGGACGAGCAGTTCGCTCCCTAGAAATCGCTGCAAAACTCGCGCTCGGCCTGATTCAATTGGCATTCTGCACGCCGGCGGTGCTGTCTTTTGGCAAGCATCCGTCCTTGGTGCTTCTTGCGATCGGCATCCTGCCTCACCCTCAGTCTTTGCATGCGATGCCATTCAAGGCATCGCATAA